>OHEZ01000127.1_pt1 | contig 66681 bp, 104 predicted proteins | sample 1567391 | NCBI WGS metagenome assembly OHEZ01 (sample SAMEA3879518, study PRJEB24766) | human gut metagenome | biome: human-associated habitat; feature: feces | place: USA | collected 1985/1987
GCCTCCAACAACTTCTACCCGCCCTCTGTCGAACCCTCATGGGTCGTCGCAAACGACTACGTCAACATTACAAATGGAAGCGCTTATTACGGCGACGACAGCAAGCTTATTTTTTCAGGAACAATCGGTTTAACCGTGCCTGTGGAAGCTGGTTGGACAATCAATGATTATCTGACCATTGCGGATGCCACTCGGTGGATTGATAACGTGAAAGCCATTCGTTCCAAATGCAGCGGCAAAAGTTCTACCCCGGGAGTTCCCGAGGCGCTGAGTTATCATTTTGCGGTTATCAACCAAATAGAAAAAGTTTTGTCTGACATTGAAGCGATGGCAAAGGACCATTTACTTTATTGTTCAGATACAATATGCGGAGGTGAGCCCTATTATGCACTTTGTTGACCGAAAAGCAAAATACCCGGGCCGTTGGACTATGATGAAATCTGATGGCACATCAGAAATCATCACCTTGATTCGTAATGATGAACCTGTTGTCGATGGCACTCCAATGAACGCCGACACCCTCAACACTCTGAGTGATGTTGCAGGGGCTGACATTGCAAAGGAAAAGGCAGAAGCCGCCGCAACCGTTGCGTCAACCGCAAAAGGCGCTGCTGAATTAGCCGCAAACTCTGCAACCGCAAGCAGAGACGCTGCGGCCTCATCCGCAGAAGAAGCGAAAAAAAGCGCCGACAAGGCGGCTGCTGTAGTGAGTACCGACCCCACCTTGACCGTCAAGGGCGCTCCCGCAGACGCCAAAGCCGTGGGCGACCGCATCAACGCCATCAAAATCGAGACCGACAAGACCCTCACCCTCTCCGGTGCTGCGGCGGACGCGGCGGCGGTGGGCGGCATCGTGCTGCCCCGGGTGGTGGTGCAGACCGAAGCGGGCAGCTCCATCGTCCTCTCGGACGGAGAGAAAGACGTGAGCGGCGTGGCGGAAGGCGGCAGCTTTTCTGCGGCCCTGCCCCACGACGGGGAGTGGACCGTCACCGCCACGCTCGGCACCGGCGCGGCCACGGAGACGGTGCAGGCGGAGTATTGCCGCACCAAGACCCTGACCCTGACCTACTACACCCTGACCGTGACGGTCAAGGCGGGCAGCACCGTCACTGCCCAGTGCGGGGACAAGACCGTCACCGGCACCGTGCCGGAGAGCGGGAGCATCAAGCTCTATCTGCCCATCGCTGGCATGTGGACCGTGACGGCCACGCTGGGCGACGAGACCACCGAGGGCAGCGTGGAGGTGAGCGAATACAAGGACTATCCCCTTGAGCTTGCCTACGTCCACATCTACGGCGCGAGTTGGGACGGCACCAGCACCACCAAGTGGAGCCGCACCGACGAGGCGGCAGAGTTTACTGACCCTGTGCCGTATGTCGCTGGCGCAAGCAGCTATGGCAGCCCTTTTGACAGCTTGCAGCCCTGGGCGGGCATGACCGTTAGTGAGCGCACCGGCGGCACGATGGTAGCCATCCCCAAGTTTTGGTACAAGCTGACCCAAAACGGCAGGGGAATGACCATCCAGATCGCCGACCGCGCGGTGGAGGGCTACAGCGTCAGCCCCGCCCACATGGACAGAGGTGACGGCCACGGCGAGCGGGATGTGGTGTATATCGGCAGATACCACTGCAACGGCACCTATAAGAGCGGCACCGGCAGCCCCAGGGCGAACATGACCCGCTCTTCGGCCCGCTCCGGCATCCACAATCTCGGCTCGACCATCTGGCAGAGCGATTTTGCCATGCGGTTTACTGTCTGGCTGCTCTATATCGTCGAATTTTGCGACTGGAACAGTCAGGCGAAAATCGGCTATGGATGCAGTCCGAACAGCAACACCTTCGCAATGGGCTACACCGACTCGATGCCCTACCACACCGGCACCGATCAGAGCAGCCGGGCCACCTACGGCGGCACGCAGTACCGCAACATCGAGGGCCTGTGGGATAACGTGTTGGACTGGTGCGATGGCTGCTACAACAACGGCAACGGCCTGAACATCATCTTGAATCCCTCCGAGTTCAGCGACAGCGGCAATGGCACGGCGGTCGGCGTTCCGTCCAATGGCTGGCCGTCCGCATTCAATGTCAAGACAAACGGCGGCTTCCCGACGTTTATCCCCACATCCGCGTCCGGTAATGACGCAACGTACTCGTGCGATTACTGGTACTTCAGCTCGTCGTACCCGTGCCTCTGCGTCGGTGGTAACTATAGCCACTACTCCTACTATGGTTTGTTCTACGTCGACTACAACGCCGCGTCGGGCTATAACGGGTACATCGGCTGCCGCCTCCAGGAACTCCCCAACGGGGGAGTCTGAGGGGGCCGCAGCCCCCGCAGATAACCGCGCCGTAAGGCGCTGAACTTTATATGGGACTGTCTGTGCATTGCCGGTGTTTTTTTGTTCTCAGGCCTCGTGCGATAACTGGAACTTCAGCTCGTCGAACCCGTGCCTCTACGTCGGTGGTAACTATAGCCACAACTCCAACTATGGTTTGTTCTACGTCAACTACAACGCCGCGTCGAACTATAACGGGAACATCGGCTGCCGCTTCCTTTTTGATATTTCCAACCTCATATATTTTGGCACAGACAGCCGCACACCCCACGGTGAAGATAGGCATTTTGGGAGCGGGCTAGTACACCCCGCAAGGGGCGCTGGAACGTCCGTACAGCTAAAAGGAGGGTATCCCATGAAGAGAGCTGGAAAGCTCTTTGATACGTTAATCTCAGATGATAATCTGTTACGCGCCATCGACGAAGTGAACCGCACTCACCACTGGAAGAGAGGCTACAAGCCCAACACCTGTACGGCGTGGGTAGAAGAGACCAAGGCTCAGCGGGTGGAAGACCTGCGGCGAATACTCGTTGGCGGCTTTGAGCCGAAAAAGCCCCATGTCAGCCAGCGGTGGGACGCCAATGCCCGGAAATGGCGAACCATCAGCGAACCGGCCCAGTGGCCCGACCAGTATGTCCACCACGCCCTCATCCAGGTCTTGCAACCCAGGATGATGCAGGGAATGGATTTTTACTGCTGCGGCTCCATCCGGGAGCGCGGTCCGCACCGGGAAAAGAACGCCATCCAGCGATGGATGAAGTACGACCGCAAGGGGACAAAGTACGAGTTTTGCGGTGACATCCGCCACTTTTACGATAGTCTGACTCCGGAAGTCGTCATGGCCCGGATGCGGCAGCTCTACAAGGACTGCCGCGTCCTCGACCTCATCCGGCGCGTCATCCGGGACGGCGTAAAGCTGGGGACGTACACTTCCCAGTGGTTTGCCAACGCCGTCTTACAGCCCCTCGACCAGCTCATCCGGGAAAGCGGGCTGTGCAAGCATTACGCCCGGTATATGGACAACATCACAACCTTCGGGCCGAACAGGCGCAAGCTGCGCAAACTCCGCATCCTTGTGGAGAGCTGGCTGAACGCCCACGATCTGAAGCTCAAGGGAGACTGGCAGGTGTTCCCGGTGGCGAAGAGGCAGCCGAAGACGCCCCTCGCCCCGCCCCGGCGCGGCTTTGCCCGGGCGAAAGGGCGGCTGCCGGACGCTGTAGGCTACCGGTACGGGAGAGGGTACACCATCCCCCGCAAGCGGAATCTGCTGCACATCAAGCGGGCGCTGGCGCGGTATCGCAAGCGCAGGCGAAAGGGCAAGCCCATCGCACCAAGAGCGGCGGCAAGCCTGCTCTCCCGCCTCGGGCAGCTCCGGCACTGCAACAATTATCATCTCTATCAATGGCTGTTTCGGGGAGAGCGGGTCGTCCGCGACCTGAAGCACGTCGTCCGAGAGCATCGGAGAAAGGAGAACCTGACGTGGACTATGTTTTTGGCACAAAGGGCGGCGCAGAAGTCCTCAAGACCATCGGCGACGCTCACACCAGCCTGACCGGCTATCACCAGCTTGAGCGGGAGTATCCCGACCAGACCATCACCGACAGCTTCCGCGTTGTCCGCAAACTGCGTAGCGCGGAGGACGCGGAAGGGCGCTGCTATGACTGGTACGAAATCGACCGCCACTACCGGATGACCGACAAGACCGGCCCTCTGGCAGAGCAGGCGGCGAAGACCGCCGCCGAGCTGCAGGATGCGCTGTGCGAGCAGGATGCGGCGACCGATGAGCGCGTGAGCACTCTGGAGGATGCCGTCTGCGAGCTGGATGCAGCAGTCAACAAGTAAGGAGGTACAGTATGGAAAAGATCTGGGCAAACAGATTGGTGGCCGGCACCAAGACCTGGGCAGAGATGCCTGCAAGCCGCCGCGCCGGAGTCAAGCGGGAGCTGGCCAAGCGGGTGGCCGAGGGGGAGATCACCCAGGAACAATACAAGGAGATCACTGGGGAGGACTACAATGGGTAAGCTGCTGGAACTGCTGGAAAAGCTGGTGCGGGCCATCTTTGGCCCGGGGGACGAGCGGGACACTGGCGAACCTGAGCCTGCGCCCCAAGCCCCCAAGGCAGAGGCTGTCACCGGCTGGGAGGGCGGCCCGCCCTATCGCTTTGTGGATGTGAGCCGGTATCAGGGCCTTATCGACTGGGCGCAGGTGGCAGCGGCGGGCTACAAGGGAGCGATGCTCAAGACGGTATCCACCAACTACAAGCTCTCCAAGCGGTCGGACGGCCTGTACATCGACCCAACCTTTGAGACCAACTACCGCAACGCCCGGGCTGCCGGGCTGGACGTGGGCGTCTACTACTACACCTACGCCACCAGCGAGGCCATGGCCAATGCAGAGCTTGCCCTTCTGCGGCAGGCGCTGCGGGGCAAGGAGCTGACCCTGCCTGTGGCGGTGGACGTGGAGGACAACCGGCTGGGCAATCTGGACAAGCAGAGCCTGACTGACCTGACCGCCTACGCTCTGCACGAGGTAGAGCAGATGGGCTTTTATGCCCAGCTGTACACCTACACCAGCTTTGCAAAGGCGCATCTCTATGTGGGCGGCGCGGCCCTGCGCCCTTATGACGTCTGGCTGGCCGACTACACCGGCAAGGCACCCAAGGTCGATTTTGCCTACAACGCCCACCAGCACACCAGCAAGGGCAGCGTGCCTGGCATCTCCGGCAACGTAGACCTCAACGTCACCACCGTCAACTACCCCAAAATCATCCGCAAGAAGGGCCTGACCCGTCTTCGGGAGGGCAAATGACCGAAAAAGAAGCTTTGCTGTGGGTACTGGGCATCCTGGGAAGCCTGTGCGCTGCAGCCATCACCATCGATAAGGTGCTGGAAATCATCCACAAGTACATCAAAAAGGCGCAGGAGCCGGACAACGTGCAGAACAAGCGGCTGGATGAGATGGACAAGCGCATCGGCACCTTGGAGCAGGGCCAGCTTCAGCACACACAAGCCCTTGCCCGTGACCAGCGCCGCTTTGACGAAATCGACGAGGTGAGCCGTCTGACCCTCGACGGGGTGCGCAATCTGCTGGACGCGCAGCTGTCCGGCAACAATCGCGAGGGGATGCAGAAGAGCCGCGCCGACATCGACAACTATCTGTTAAAAGGAGTGACCAATCATGGTAGCACTGGCAACTAAGCTTTTTGACCTTATCCCTGCCCCGGTGGCGGCAGTGCTGATGCTAGGTGGCTTTATCTTTTACGCCCTTGGCTGCATCCGGCTGGGCTACGGTGCCGCCGTAAAGCCGCTGGTGCTGGACCTCATCGAGCGGGCCGAGCAGGAGATCCAGGGGACAAAGCGCGGCGCAGAGCGTAAGGCGTGGGTCGTCAAGATGCTCCGGGCCGCTCTGAGTACCAGCAAATACGGCAGGCTCATCAGCTGGGCCATCACCGATGAGACCATCGGCGCGGTCATCCAGTTTTTCTTTGACCGCATGAAAGCGGCGCTGGAAAAGGAGTAAGGAGGTTATTATGGCAAGCACTACATACGCACAACAATGGCTGAAACAGGCTGTTTTTGTAAATGAGTTTAACTTTTTCAGCCTCAAAAGTCGAACTCGTCACCAGTTTGCCGTGCTTGGCACTATGGTGCGCAACGCCGGACAGCTCCCGCAGCCCTTCTGGCTGCTCGGTGCTACCTGTGGCGGCGGCTCGTGTGGTGCTGCCCGCTGCGCTGCAAGGACTTGACCGACAGCAGATGACCGCCGCCATCAAAAACGCACCGCTTGGGAGGGTAGACCGTAAGATAGCCTTACTGCGGTACGTTGAGCGGCTCCCGCTGCCGGACATTGCAGCACAGACACATTACAGCCGGACGGCGGTAGGCTACCGGCTGAAAGGCATTGAAAAAATGTTAAATGTGTGATATAATATTTTTACGAGCTGAGTGTATGTAGGACGCATGTTTAAGGCTGATTCTACAAACGCAACAAAGCGGCAGGCTATTCCAGAGCTTGCCGCTTTTCTTTTTGCACGAATTGTGGTATAATATACTTAACAAATCCACCCGGCCTCTCGAAGAAGCGCATTAGGGTGGATATTTGCCAGCTAGCCCCGTGCTTTATCTGGGAATGAAAAAAGCGGTTGCCAGATAGGCGCCGACCAGTCTCCCGCTCGCCTACTTATAGTGCGTACCATGCGGGAGACGCAATTTTGCCACTTCGGTGGCGGGGCGATTACTCGCTCACTTATAATCCATCAGCTTTAGGCTGGTGGATTTTGTTTTATTCGCACTAGTTTTGTCAAAAGCATTGCCATATATTGGATGATGTGATATTTTAGCATTGCACTTCAATGTGTGCATCTTTACAGTTAAGCGCTCATGCGGATTTTTCCGCGTGGGCGCTTTTCTTTTTTTGTCCTTCGTTATACCTTCGTTGTCTTTCGCTTTTTGCTGATGCGGTACACTAAGAGCACAAGGAGGGATGTATTATGAGCTATTATCCGACACCCGGAGCACCTTACGTTCCGCAGCAGCCTGTCAATCCTTACGGCGGTATGGGCACGGTAGGACTTGCCACTTCCCTGCCAAACGCACAGATGCAACAGGCACAACCGCAGCGTCCGCAGCCGATGAATGGGCAACAGCCCGTTCAGCAGTCGGCACAAGACGGTGGTTGGCTGCTGGGCAGACCTGTTTCCAGCAGGGAGGAGTTTTTGGCGATACCGTCTGACCTGTACGGCAGACCGACCTATTGCCCTGACCTGCGCAGCGGTGTGATCTACTGCAAGCGGCTCAACCCGGACACCTGCGAATCCTATGTACAGGAGTTTTACAGCCCGGAAGCGTGGCGGCAGATACAGGCGCAACAGGCGCAGCAGACCGCTGCACCGACACAGCAGTATGTGCCCATTGAAGAGTATAACGCCCTCGTCCACAGGCTGGATGAACTGGAAAAGTGGCAAAAGAGCTTTTCCAAGCCCACTGCCGCTGCAAAGAAAGGAGAATAACAATGTCCTCTCCGTTTGATGTGATTACGCACAGCCCCATCATGCAGCTTGCGAACCTTGCCCGTGCCGGACAGAACCCGATGGGGCTTATCCAGCAGTTGAGCGGGCAGAACGCACCCATCATGCAAGGCTTGAACCTGATTCAGGGCAAAAACGAAACGCAGCTCCGAACGATGGCGCAGAACCTCGCCAAAGAGCGTGGCATCGACCTGAATCAGCTGGCAAGCGCTCTGAACCTGACGCTGCCCCGGTAAAGCATCCCTCTAAGCGAAACGCTTCTCAGTTTTGCGGACTTGATAAAAACCGCTTTTGTTTGGCTTCGCCCACCGCACACGGCGGTGGGATGGCATAACGCAAAACTGAAAGGAGTTTTGTTATGGACGATTTTGCAACTGGTTATCTGGCTGGGCAGGACGGTGGCAATAACAACGGCGGATTTTTCGGCAACGAAGGTCTGTGGGCGGTTATCATCCTCGCCATCATCTTCGGCTGGGGTACAAACGGCTACGGTCGAAACGGTGGTGACAACGGCATGAACAGCTACATCCCCTATCTGGTCGGCACTGGCGCAACTGGTCAGGGTGGCGCAGATACTCGTGCGGCTCTGTCTGAAGGCTTCTACCAGCAGGACACTTCCCGTTCTCTGGCTGGCATTCAGAGCGGTATCTGCTCTCTGGGCTATGACCAGCTGGCGCAGATAAACGGAGTCAACGCCAACATCGCAAACGGCTTTGCGGGCGTGAACAGCGCCATCTGTCAGCTCGGCTACCAGAACGCACAGCTCGTGAACGGTCTGGAACGCAGCGTGTCCAACGGCGACAACGCCATCAGCCTCGCCATCATGCAGGAGGGCAACGCACGGCAGGCGGGTCAGACCGCACTTTCCACGCAGCTTGCATCTTGCTGCTGCGAGAACAAGCAGCTCATCGGCGACCTGAAGTACACCATTGCACAGCAGGACTGCGCTACCCGTCAGGCTATCGCAGACAACGCCCGTGCCATCGTGGACAACTGCAACGCCAATTTCCGCAGCATGATGGACTACTTCACGCAGGATAAGATTGCCACTCTGACCGCTGAGAACCAGAACCTGAAGTTCGCTGCTTCTCAGGATCGTCAGAATGCGCTTCTGACCACTGTGATGTCCCAGCAGACCGATACCATCCTGAACCGGGTCAATCCTCGTCCGATTCCCGCTTATCAGGTGGCAAACCCCAACGTGGGCGTGAACTGCTGCGGCTGCTGCTAACCTACACACTCCCCGATAACACCGGGTGAACCATCGGGGCAGGGGTAAGACACCTCTGCCCCTGATTTTTTAGGAGGAAAACATTATGGCTTGCAAAACAAGCTGCAAACTCTGCCCGCACTTGGTCATCAGTCAGGCGGTCACGTTTGCCAACGACACGCTGACCATCAATATCCCTGCTGGCGCATACCAGAACGGAGAGAAGTATTGTATCGTGGTTGCTCAGAGCTTGCCGGACACGACTACCATCAACGCCCCTGTGGTCATTACCATAGGTGCAGGCACGACCGCGTACCCTCTGACCGATTGCAACTGCGCTCAGGCAACCGCCGAGAGCATCCACACCCGCACCCGCTACGCTACCCGTGTGGCAACGTCTGCAACCGGCACCGGCACGTTTAAGTATCTTGGCTGCTTCTGCCGCTCCCACGCCGGTGCGCCTGCGTCCATTTCTTGAGGAGGTATAGATTATGGGCAAGACTAATTTTCGCCGCATGATGATGCTCCGCGACCACGACAAAGACCGTGAGCCGGAACGTGACCGCCTTGAGGAAGAGCGTGACCGCAGGGAACGTGAGCTGGAACGCCGTCTGCGTAAGCTGGAAGATGGCAGCGACCGCTATCCTTACTATCCGCAGGAGGAAAACCGCTACATTGACCCCTACCCTATCCCCCGCTACCCTGACGTAGAGTACGAGCGCAAGATGCCGCAGATTGGCTTCTCGCAAAACGGAGACTGGGACAAGCGGTCTGGGCAGTATGAGCATGGCGGTGCGGACAGCCGCTCCATCAAGATGCCACGCAAGCACCTTACCCACGATGAAGCAGAGGAATGGTGCGACAGCATGGTGAATGCTGACGGCACAAAGGGCTGTCACTGGACGCTGGAACAGACACAGGACGTTGCCAAACAGCGCAACATCACTTGTGACCCGAACGATTTCTGGGCTGTTATGAACATGATGTACTCGGATTATTGTCAGGTCGCAAAACGCCAGTCTGTTGACACTCCGGGCTTCTATGCTGACATGGCAAAGGCGTTCCTTGAGGACGCAGATGCCGCAGATGGCAAGGCATATCTCTACTGGGATTGCGTGACAGAGAAGTGAAACAAAAGAGGGGGTGTGCCCAAAATTGGACAGGCCCCCTCTTTATTTACTATCAGCACTGAAAATTCAGTTATGACCAGAGCGCAATTTTGCGCTTTGATAATTAGTGGCGAAAAATTCCGCCACTAAATCAGCCTAAATCAATCTGGTCTTTCGATGCTGCAACGGACAGGTTGTAGATGTACTCCCCTGCCGTGAATCCGTGCTTGCGTGCTTCTCTCGTAACGAACGTCCGCTCGCTGTCGCTCATAAGAATTGTGATTCGCTTGCTACGTTTGCCGTCACCCTTCTGCCCCTGATGGGAAGTGTAAGGCTGAATCTCCATCGTGCGCTTTGCATCGCTGACAGATAGGTTGGTAAGAGCAATCATAATCTGCTGGTTCTGCTGAACGATGGCTTGCAAGACTTCCGTGTTCTTCATCAGCACTTGCAAGATTGCATCGTTCTGCGCGTCAGGCTTGTTCTCCTGCTGGTTCATACTGTAAGAGCCAGTCTTGCGAAGCGTAGGAAGCACATCATGCGTTACCCATCTCTTAAAACGGCGAAGCTTCTCAATCCTTTCCTTGATTTCGATGGGGTACTCATCTGACACCCCATGATTATGCGCTTTTTGCGGCTGCATTGCAAAAAGAAGAGCATATAACCCGGATTCGTTGATAACAGTCACTGTTTGCTCACGCCCAAGAGAATCTTTGATTTTCAAGGAACGCTTATCGCAATCGTCAATTCGTCCGATGCTTCTATTTGGGTTCTTGTCTTGAAACGCATTACATACATCCCTACCGACAAACCAGTACTCTCCGTTTTTCACAAATGTTCTGATTGAGCCAAACTCTTCGTTCTTAAAGATTTGAAGTGCGTTTCTGTTATCCATCATATCCTCCATATTCAACTGTTTGGCATCTTCCACGCCGACCTCATACGCCTTGTAAGTGATGCGAGATAACGCTTCCGCAATCTCATAATCATCCTTATTGAGCGGACGACCATTGTTGTTTTTCTTGAAGTTTTCGAGAATCTCTTCTTTCGTTGCCGGAATGTTCATTGGCTTTACCACAAAAATCTTGCTTGTAATGCAACTATGAAGATGATATAATGGATTTATCACCCATAATCGCATGGAGTGTAATCCCTTAAACTGCCGGTGACCGCCAAGTTACGAACAGTTTAGGGGATTTTTTATTTTTGATGTTCAAGCCATTGCTGGACAGCTTCACGAACGGCTTCTCCCTTAGAAATGCCGTTTTTTTCGCAATAATCCGAAAGCTGTTTGTCAGTATTCACGTCCAAACGGACGCTTGTGCGAACACTGTTCGGGTTTTCCAGCTTTGGTCTTCCCATTTTTGCACTCATGCGTTCACCTCCACTTTTGAGCGCACATTAAGTATACTATTTGTGTGCTTAAAAGTCAATACCTACTACCGGAAGATACAGTTTGCAGGTATATCGTGTTTCACGACATACCTCAATCCTCCAAGAAATCTTCCAACTCAATCTTCCCATCTGCCGCAGCAGCAGCCAGAGCGTACACATACTGCCCGATGGTCATTCCGTGCCGTCTGGCTTCACGGTTGATATACTTACGTTCTTCCTCGCTCATAAGGATGGTAATGCGCTTAGAACGTTTGCCGTCACCGCTTGCAACGCCCTGATGCGATTCCGGCATCGGGATTTTTTTCTTTGTCAAGCCAGCTTCTGCAAGTGCGCCGGGAACATCTCCCTGTTCGATAAGACGTTGAACTTCTTTCGCTTGTTTCAGCTTCTTCGGCTTACCTTCGCCTAACACGGCATCATTTGGCTGTCTTTCGTTGTCTTTGGCTTGCTTCGGCTTAATACTGCTTAATTCCGCTTCACTTGGCTGTGCATGGCTGTCTGTGGCTTCACTGGGCTTAATCTGTGCTTGTTCGGCATTATTCGGCTTTGTTTGGCTTACTTCTTCTTCCTTTGGCTCACTTCGGCTTAATGGCTGTTCCGAAAAAACAGGCTGGAAGTCAAACCCGCCAAGCAAACCCGTGGATTTTTTGCTGGTTGACTTCATTCTTCTTCCTCCCAATCTTCATCAAGGTCAGGAACGGTCGGCAACGGCATCCAGTGAGTTATATTATGCGGCTTTCCGCTTTTGTCCCGCCATTCCTTAAAATCTTCTTCATAGCCTACAATTTCTACATCGTATTCGTCTTTGCTAAACCCGATAACGTATGGGTTTAGTTCATCTGGCATTTCATCTTCTGATTTCGCCCATTGATTATTTGCAAGTTCTTTCTGCCACTTTTTGCAATATTTTTCAGCTAGATACCACTGAGAATGAAACGCCATTTCTTTCTCTTTATCGGAAAGGTCATTAAATGAAAAACCAAAATTGGTAATGTAGACTTGCTCCGTGTCATCAGAACAAGTTGCATTCAAAAGATGTGGGTACAAATCGCTCATTTTTCTTTCCCCTCTACAATCTTCTTTGCCAGCTCTTTGAAATCCTCTGCGCTGGTACTCTTTGCCGTGTCACCGCTAAACAGGCTGTGCCGCTCTGCCTGCGCCTTACGAACGCCCATAGACGGTCTAATCTTCACGTCAAGCAGCTTTGTTCCCATGCTTTGTGCAATCACAGGGAGCTGCTCTACGACCTCTTTGGACAGGTTCTCACGGCTCTTGTACTGGTTCAGAAGCAGACCTTCAATCTTCAAAGTCGGGTTGAAGTATCTGCGAACGTCACCAATGGTCTGCGAAAGCTGGCTTAGTCCGGCAAGCGCATAGCGGTCTGCTGTGATGGGCACGATGATGCTGTTGGCGGCGATCAGAGCGTTTACAAGTGCAAGACCGAGCTGCGGGGGAGTGTCCAAAACAATGTAATCGTACTGTTCAGACACGGAATCCAGCGCTTCACGCAACCGGAAGTTCTTACCCATGTCCCGGACAAGCTGCTCGTCAATGTCCTTCAATGCGCTATCAGACGGCAGAATATCGCCAGCTTCACAGTGCTGGATTCCTTCTTTTACCGTACCTTGCCGGGTCATTACATCGAACAAGGTACACACATCTTCTGTCTGTGCGCCGTAAGTGTCCGTTGCGTTGCACTGGGCATCGCAGTCCACCAGTAACACCTTCTTGCCAAGCAACTGCAACGCACCAGCCAGACAGGTGCTTGTGGTGGTCTTTCCTGTGCCGCCCTTCTGGTTGGCGACAGCTATGATTTTTGCCATTTTATCACTCTTTCTTTATTCTTTCGGTGGTTCTGGTAAAGGCATCCAATGTGTTACGTTGCAAGGAAGTTCGCTCCCCGTTTCCAACCAATACCCATCGGATGACATGAATCCAAACATCATATCTGACGCATCGTCAAAAACAAGAACAGGCTCGCCAATAGCTGGAAGCTCGTCTTTCACACTTATCCACGCTGGATATGTGTCAGGAACATCAAAGCTATCTGCATCAATAGAATCAAGACAAGTCCCAATTCCACAAAGATACTCGCTGTCATTCGGACGATGAAGCGCTTCCACTTCGTTGTAATGGTTTTGCAGATAATCTCTTAGCTTGTCTGCATCAATCAGTCTCATACCTTCTCCTTTCTGCATCATCTGCTCAACGCGCTACGTCTTACTGCTCTTGTAACGCTTCAATGGAATAGAACGCTGGCATATACTTGTCTACGATACCCGCTTTGTCCACGCTTCTAATCAGATAGCCAACAGGTCTGTCGGGAAACGGAGACCTGTCCAAAGACAAAATGTCCTTATAAGCCGCCTTCACCGTGTCGTAAACCGCTTCTCTGCGTCTTGGTAGCTTGATTTCAGGATGCTCTTTCTTCATCCACTTCTCAACTACCTTCGCCACGTCAATGCAGTCCTGCTTTTCTAGTTCGTCACACACAGACCAGTCAAAGCCCTCGTATCCGCTTCTGCGGGGCTTTCTGGCGGCTTTTTGAGGTTCGGCCGATACTTCGCTTGCCTGAGCTTCAATCAGCGTCTCAGACGCTTTAATTTTGGGCTTGAACTTAACTGCCACAGCCTTTCGCGCCACAAGAACTGGTTCATAGGTCAACACGATGTCAGACACAGCATTGATTTCATCTACTGCAACGTCAAGCACTCGTTTGCGGAGATTCTTGTAAACATCGTAGCTTGCTTCCATCGCACCGAGCTGTTCTCTCAGTTTTTTCAGACTGATTTCATGCGGCTTACTGTCCATGTTCATCCAGTCACGAAGAATCGAATAAAGCAGAATGCTGTACTGAGACTTCATTCTTGACGTGTAACGCAGCCGATACCGAACATAGCCGCTTTCAGCAATGTCAAAGAAAATAGGGCGAAGGTCAGGGTTGCAAGTGATTGCCACAACATAAGACCTTGTTTCCGGCACATAGTCCAGTTTTGCCCTTGTGAAAAGGACAAAGCTCTCAAATGTTCCCTTTTCTTTGTCAATGGGAATCGACACAGTGTTGCCCAAAAAGTGCTTGATCTGCGGCTCAATCCTTCGTGCATCAAGGCTTTTTAACCCCAGCAGGTCTCTGTACTCTGCCAAAGTGAACTCCACACGGCTGCTGTTTGGGTCTCTCGGATTTATTCTTGACAAGTAAACCTCTAGCAACCGAAGCTCGCCTGCCGTGTAGTCCCTAAACTTTGCCCACACAAGGGATTTGCTTTTTTCAACAAGGTTGTTGTCGGATATTTTAGGCATCTGTTCGCCTCCTTTTCTAGCCTAAAAGCAGTATATCACAGGCAGGGGAACAAGTCAATACATTTTGTCCCCCATGGCTTGTCTTTTTGTCCCCCACAGGGTCGTCAAAACGTCCCCCATGACTTGTCAAAATGTCCCCCATGCTTTGTCATTTCGTCCCCCATCTACCTATTATATATTAAACAAGAAATAAACAAGAGGTTAAATATCATCGTTAAATAAGAGATGACGATAATTTTCAACAATTTCTTTGTTTTTCTATTCCAGCTTGTGGATAACTCAACCTTTCATTTGCTGAATAAAGTATTCCCGGTAATGATTAGTCTTATCTAACGTGTACAAAAAGTGGATGAAAAACTTTTAAGCCGGTGTTATGGGGGACAGATTGACAAGCCGACCAATCACAGACAATAAATTAACGACAACTCGTTATTTATTCCGCGAAAATGCTGTCGATTTACAGACTATGGGGGACGGAATGACAAGGCAAATTTGCCCGATAGGTGCACAAAAAGTGGATGAACGTGGACAAAATGTTCTTCAAAAACTGCGATAATTCGACAATCAGCGCAAAATGTTTTCTTCGTTGATGGTATAAGAATCGTTTCGCTTCATCGCCGCAGCTTCCCCACAGTCCTGTGCCTGATACAAAATCTGCATATTGGGTTGTGTTCCGTCTGGGTCTGGGTCGGTTTTGGTGGCCTGTGCCATTTCATAATGACCTGTGACAGTGCGGCAGACAGACACACGATCACGCAAAGTCGTATGAAGGTTGGCTACCATTTCGCACAGAACGGCAAGGTAATCTGAGCCGTGATTGCCATAGATCAGATAGCACAGCAAGTCAATTTCTTGCGGATGGGCTTCTTTGATATGCTCTATCAGCGCATCTCTCTTTCTCTTGGTGCTGGCATCGCCAGCCAGGCTTTCCAATAATCCGGGATGCAAACAGGTGTCTATGTACGGCTTGGCCGCAACACCGCAGCACACAAACCATTTTATGATAGTAGAAGCATCTGGGGTCATTGTCCCTTGCTCATAACGAAAGATGGATGTTCGGCCTATACCCATTTTGTCCGCAAGCTTCTGTTGGCTAAGCCCAGATTCCGCTCTTGCCATCTCTAACACTTTTGCCACTCGTATCCTATAATCATCCATAAATACCCCTCTTTCGACAAAATGACACAAAAGCAAAGAAATTAAACTGATATATTGTTCAAAATGTGAAACAATAATTGAAAAAAGTCGCTGTTCCATTGAAACAGCGAGATGTGGTATAACTGTATTGTCAAAAAATTCCAAATAGAAAGGAAATACAAAATGAAAGAAGCTGTAATCTGGAACCATGAACGTATGCCAATCATTGACGGAATGCCCGCCAGCGTTACCGATGGGCAGCCACACACACCTGAACCATGGGAGGAAAGCTAATGAACCGAACTGTAGATGCTCTGATTGTCCCATACGCCCGCAGACGGACGCTGGAGCTTGTCCTGAGCCTTTCTGGGTACGAAGCTGATAAAGATGCTTACCTCGAAGCGAAAGGCATCCTGGAACGTGCCGTAGCCGCCTTAGACGATGGACGCGACCCGGCAGATAACATCGAACGCATTGACGGACAGCTTGTGGAACTGTGAAAGGAGAAGAAGATGGACTTTACGAACGGATTCTATAAAACCGAAAACCCTGTTGTTCTTGAAGAAGTGAAAACCTTCCTTCAGTCAATGGAACGGCATGGAGCAACCGTAAAAGACTTGGACGATGCCATTGTGCAGCTAAACAATGTTTCGCACAGCATCAGCACAAACGCTCTCGTCAAAGCAGATGTGCTGGACGATTTACCGAATAACCCCTTTCGTTCCATGCTCAACGGAATGTTACAAAGCAAAGGGTAACTTAAACTTAATGTGGCTCTTAATCATTGTCATTGCAATTTTTGGCTTCCCTGATACAAAGTAATGAATGCGCAGAAAACGTTTGATTTTTGCGAAGTTGTTCAAATTGTATTGACTACACAACCAAAAGATGTATAATCATATCAAATGAACATTCGTATTTACTGGTCGGGAGGATATGCTGCAATGAGCGAACAAGAAAGAGCGAAAATTGACCGATTTATTGCATGGCTGCGGGAACATCCTGAAAAGATTCCAGCAGCGGAACAAGCACTAGACCTAGAGTAACAGAGAATCCCTTGCGCAGAGCTATACCAGCCCGGCACAAGGGATTCTTTTTATTTTACCGGGTCAGAACCACTTCTTTTTTCGGTTTCTACGGTAACGATATTTTCTGCTATTGCCATATAGCACACGGTCATTGCCTTTTAACAATGCCTGCATAAACCAAAAGCAAAAGGCACAGCCGCACAACAAGTAATACACGGGCTTGCCTCACATCTTCTCGATCAGGTTCATCAGCGCTTCGCGTTGCGCTGTCGGCATAGATTCAAGCTTTTTTCTAATCCGCTCCACTGCTGCATCAACTTCGCTTTGCGGCTGCTTGGACGGATTTTCTTTTTGTTCGCCAGTGAGCAGGTAGTCCACAGTAACAGCAAAGTATTGTGCTAACCTTGAAGCGTTATCGGAAGACGGCTTTGGGTCTTCGCCTTGTTCATACTTCTTTTTCCAGTAAGACCAAGACGATTTCGGCAGTCCAGCATCAATAACGGCTTTTGTCGGTGCAACATTCTTTGAATCGCATAATGCGAGGAAGTTGTCAAAAAACATATACTCAACCTTCTGTTCTTGTGCAAATTGCCGAAGTTCAACAAATTGAGCATAAGCCCTTGTAATGTTCAAAGAATTGTGCTTTAATAGTGCTATCAGGTTCAAGAAATTGAGCACAATTCCAATCGAATACAAGAGCAATGATTAAATGTTTGAACTTTGTTGACAACATTATATTATCACACTTTTAGTCTTTGTTCAAGTATTTGTACAAAGAAAGGGGAGAGAAAATTTGCGTCCAGAGTGGACGGGGGATGTTATTGGAAAACTTCATGTTCATGGGCTGTCTATTAAAGAACTTGCTGAGAGCATGGGGTACTCGCATGAATACCTAAGCGTCATCCTCAACGGCAAACGAGAACCTACTGGTATCAAAGAAAAGGTTGAAGATGCGGTAAACAAATTGATTGAGCAGAGAAAGGAAAGTGAAAATGGCAAACATTCAAGTTTTTGAATATCAGAACAACAAGGTTCGCACAGTTGATGTGGAAGGCGAAGCATGGTTTGTTCTGAAAGACGTGTGCGAAATTCTGCGCATGGATACTACCCAGCTTAAAAAGGTCGCCGACCGACTGGATGAAGATGAAAAGGGTCGTACCCTGATTACGACCCCCGGTGGAATGCAGGAAACATGGATTGTCAACGAAAGCGGTTTGTATCACGTCATCCTACGCAGCGACAAGCCAGAAGCGGCACCGTTCCGCAGATGGGTCACAAACGATGTGCTTCCTGAAATCCGTAAGACCGGAAGCTACAACGCACCGCAGCTTACCCGCTCACAGCTCCTTGCAACTGCGCTGATCGCAGCGCACGAAGAGCTGGAAGAGAAGGACAAACGGATTGCAGAGCTGACACCGGATGCAGAGTTTGCCAGGGCCGTGTGTATTGCAGACAACTGCCGGACAGCCACCAGCATCGCAAAGGACTACGGTTTGACTGCTGAAAAGCTGAACAAGCTGCTTTACAGCCAGCGAGTCCAGTACAAAGACAGCGATGGTCAGTGGGTGCTGTACAAACCCTATCAGGGTAAGGGCTACACCAAGAACCGCAAGGGCAAGGCCATTCAGCGCTCTAACGGCAAGACTTACATTCCAAATACAACGGTCTGGACGGTCGAGGGTGAAAAGCTCATCCATGAGCAACTCAAGAAGCTTGGCATCACGCCGAGAATCGAGATCAGGGCTGTTGCAGAACAGCAAGATTTCGGAGGATGGGAGGACTGAACATGGAGAAGATTATCACCTTGAAGGTAGACCTTGAATACCCAGAAGAAGCCAAGTTTGCCATTGACGCTGCGGCCAAGACCTACTCGGATTTCAAGCGTGAACAGGCGACAAGACGTTTTGTAGAAAATGGTTGTACGCCGGAAGATGCAAAGAAAATCGCAAAGTTTATCCAGTTTCTTGACCAGTGTTTTTCTGAACACAATGAAAGAGCCTTAAGAAAGGCAAGTGAAGTGGATGGAAATTAAATACTGTGAGCGCTGCGGTGTCTTTCTTGGCCTTGTAAATCCGTGCAAGAAATACTGCGAAGAATGTAAAATCATTGTTCGCAGAGAGCGGCAGGCCCTTATAAAGAAAGGAATCAAGACTGAACCGGAACCGACTTTATGTGCTTGGTGCAAAAAACCAATGGTTCGGAAGGTCTGGTCTCAAAAATATCACCCTGAATGCGCAGCAGATGCAAACAAGACTTTGACCAAAAAATGCAAAGTCAAAAGGCAAAAAGAACTGGATGAGATAAAAGCATCTGGCGAGTTCAAAATTACTTGGGATGTGCAGGAACCAGAACGTGCGAGACCTCAAAAGCACGAACCTCCAAAATACACCGTGCGCCAGATGAACGATGCCGCAAAGCGATACGGCATGAGCTACGGCCATTACAGTACTTTACTTGCACAGGGAAAGGTGAAAGCGCCTGATGAACGGTAAATACTACGGCCGGCGTGAAGTCCGCTGGCGCAGCCGGGAGAAAGAGCGGCTGGAGCATATCGAGAAAGAAAGAGTGAGCAAAAATGAAAAAAATCAAAGTCAGAATCACATTCACCGAAGCGGTTCTCGGCACATGGCCTAGCAACCAGAACATTGCGCGAGAGTTCATCGCCAGCAAGTCTCCGGACGCAAACACTATTGAGGACGAAGTGGCCGCTCTGGGCGCTGACGCTGTGGCAGATAAGGGCATGACCGTGTTTCCTCGCAACGAGAGCGGTGAGCCTATCCTGTATGACTACCAGATTAAAGGCTTCTTCAAGGATTCTTGCGGTATGCTTTCCCGCATCGGCGGCAAGACCGAAACTGGCAAAAAGAAAGCTGTCAATGAATCCGGCAAGCTGACGGCCTACAAGAAGGTCATTGACGGCCTGATTTTCGTTCAGCCCCGTATGATTCCCATTCATGTGAACGGTGAGATTACCGAGTGTCAGCGCCCTCTCCGCGCACAGACGGCGCAGGGCGAGCGCGTGAGCCTTGCTAACAGCGAGCAGATTCCCGCTGGTTCGACCTGCGAGTTCGAGGTCATGCTGTTGGATGATTCTCACGAAAAGGTCGTGCTCGAGTGGCTGGATTACGGCGCTCTGCGTGGCATTGGTCAGTGGAGAAACAGCTCGAAGGGGCGGTTTGAGTATGAGGTTTTGGAGGCTAAATGACGCTTCGGCAAAAGAACATAGAAATCTATTGGGCTTGGAAATCCATGAAGCAGCGAACGCAAAACCCTAAATGTTCTGCCTACAAAAACTACGGAGCAAGAGGCATCCGAGTGTGTAAAGAATGGCAAATATTTGAGCCGTTTTGTAAATGGGCTTTATCTGCTGGCTGGAACAAAGGACTTGATTTAGACCGAATTAACAATGATGGAAACTACTGTCCTGAAAATTGTAGATGGGCTACACGGCAAGACAATGTAAACAATAGACGCGTGACAATTTTAATTACAGTTGATGGCGTAACAAAATCTTGTAGCGATTGGGCAAAAGAGTCTGGAATCCCAAGAGGTTCAATAAAAACTTGGTATGAAACAAAAGGCGACCAATATGTGCAAAAAAGGATAAAAGAAGCGATAAGGAACGGATATACGCCAAAAGACTATTCATATTCGCACGGAACCGCAGTAAAAGACGCAGAAAACGGATGCATTTATAAATCCATAAACGAAGCGGTGCGAAAAACTGGAATTTCAATTCATTTAATCCGAAAAAGCTTGAAATCTGGCAAAGGCCGCTATACCTACGAAATCCTCAATTAACCGCTATGGCAGGGTGGGGCTGTGCTGCACTCGGCGTGGAACGGCAACGGCATAGTGACGATTGGCTCAGAAATGCTAAGGCAATGCTTGGAGACGAAGCGACTTGAGCGGCAACGGCGATGCGCTGATTTGACTAGATCTGCAAAGGCATGGCGAAGCAAGGCTCAGACGAGCAATGGAATTGCATGGAACAGACATGAGCGGCACAGCAAAGGCTATGGATGCAAGGCGTAGCTTTGATAAGCAAAGGCGAAGCGTAGCATGGAAACGCAGAGCAACGGCAAAGAATAGAAACAATAGGCTAAGGCATTGAGTAGCTAGGAGCAGAACAGCAAAGGCAAAAACGAAAGGAGACAAAATGAAAGCATTTATTGAAGTTGCCCTGATGTGGGGCATAGCGCTGGCGGTGGTTTTTGCGGTATTCCTGCTGAACTTCTGGATGGTGCATCACATCGCTATTCTGGTAGGTGCATCAGCTGCCCGTGGAATCATCGCGGTATCTGTGGCAATGGCTACGGCATGGATACTGAGTTTTGGAGGTAATAAGAGTGAAAAGCCTGAAAGCTAATGTCCTTTGTACGCTTGGAATCGCGTTAGCAATCTTTTCGGTAGGATGTGGCGATGCAATTCAGAAAAGTCAGAGCACAGTAGAAATGTTTGGATACGTTTTCCTTTCGTGTGGCTTCCTCGCCGCAGCACTCGTCTTGTGTGCCATTGGGGTCAGCTCCGAAAATGAACGCATTGAACAGGAAAATCGCAAAGTAAAACGCATTCCTCACCACACCAGCGAGTGGAGGGATGTACGATGAAATGCCCGATGTGCGGTAGCGACAACATTACAACGGTTGACAGCCGGTCTGACAACGATAGCATCGTTCGCAGAAAAAAGTGCCTTGCTTGCAACTATCGGTGGTCTACCATCGAAATTGACAAAGACCAGTGGCACAGTGCATTGCAAATCAAAGAGCAGCGAAAGAGAGGACGGCCAAAAGATGATTAACCTTGACAGATTTGGTGGCGTGACAGAGCCGGAGGACGGCGTGTACTTTATGACCAACGAGCAGGTGGCGAAGGCCAAAGAAGCTGACCGGCTGGCTGAGATTGAAGACTTGCGGTCTGAAATCGAGGACAGGGAAGCGGAGTTGAAAGACCTCCGTGCACAGTTGGCAGAACTGATGGCTGGTTGATTTTATATAGCCAAGTTAAGCCGAAGTAAGAACAATGAAGCCTAATGATGCCGAAGAAAGGAAAGAAAAATGGCAGTATTAGTAATGGTCTATGGTCATTCCGGCAGCGGAAAGTCCGCTTCGCTTCGGAACTTTAACCCGGAACAAGTTGCGGTTATCAACGTGCTTGGCAAGCCGCTTCCGTTCCGCAGCAACATGAAAACGTACATTACCAATGATTATGGCAAGATTGATGCCGCAATCCACAGCACTAAGCGTAAGTCAATCGTCATTGACGATGCCACCTACCTTATGACCGGCGAGTTCATGCGGAACGCAAAGGTCGCCGGATACCAGAAGTTCACCGACATGGCAGCCAACTTCAATGCCTTGCTGATGCGGGCGAAGGAACTGCCGGACGATGTTGTGGTCTACTTCTTCGGACACAGCGATAAAGGAGAAGACGACAAGGAAAAATTCAAAACCATTGGAAAAATGTTGGACGAAAAGGTCTGTGTGGAGGGGTACTTCACCATCGTCCTCAAAACGGTCGTACAGGATGGGCGATACCTGTTCAGCACTCGCAACGATGGGATGGACACCGTGAAAACCCCTCTGGGGATGTTCAACGATGCGCTGATCGAGAACGACCTCGCCGCCGTAGACAAGACCATCCGTGAGTATTACAACATCCAGGTTCAGCCGGATAACAAAGGAGAGTAACAGATGAAGAACATCAACTGGAATGACGTACAGGAAGCCACCGAGCGCCGTGACTTGCCTGTTGGCGGCTATGTTGCCGGTATCTGCAAAGCAACGGACGAGCCTACAAAGGAGCGCCTGAACATCGAGTGGGAAGTCGCAGAGGGCGAGTTCAAGGGCTACTGGCGCGAGCAGACCGCTTCCCTTATCGAGCGTGGTAAGCTGAATACGGGCGAGTGGGCATGGGGCGGCAAGACCATCAAGAGCTACAAGGAAAAGGCGCTGCCGTTCTTCAAAGGCTTTATCACCGCTGTGGAGCAGTCCAATCCCGGTTACAAGTTCAACAACGATGAAAAGACCCTGCGTGGCAAGCTGGTCGGCGTAGTTCTCCGTGAGGAAGAGTACATGGGCAACGATGGCAACATCAAGACGAAACTTGTTGTTGACCGCTTTACCAGCGTGGACAAGATTCGTTCCGGCGACTATGAGGTCAGGCCGAAGAAAACACTGGCTGGTGCATCTGGTTCTGGCTACTCGCAGGGCGGGAACGATGACTTCTCCACGATTGAGGACGACGGTTCGTTCCCTTTTGATTAACGGTTACGCTACCTGGACAAAAGGCGAACCGCCTACCTTATATAAGAGCTGCGCTATCTGGCTGGACGGGCGTTTGGAAAAATGAAAGTTTTAGTCGCCTGTGAGGAATCACAGGAAGTCTGTAAGGCGTTCCGGGCAAAAGGTCACGAAGCTTACTCATGCGACATCCAGGAACCGTCCGGTGGGCATCCTAAGTGGCATATTCTTGGAGATGCGCTCAAGGCTCTGGAGGGGGGGCAAGTCGTGACAATGGACGGCGTAACGCATGACGTTGGCAAGTGGGACTTGCTCATTGCACACCCTCCCTGCACATACCTGAGCAACGCCGGCGCTTCTAGGCTTTACAAGATCATTGATGGAAAAAGTTACGTCGCTCTTGAACGTCTGAGCAAAGGCATGGAAGCAAAAGACTTTTTCCTCCGATTCTTGCAAAGCGGAATTTCGAAGATTGCTGTTGAAAACCCCGTGCCATCTGGCGTTTACCGCCTTCCGAGGTACACACAAATCATCCAGCCGTGGCAGTTCGGGCATCCCTTCCACAAAAAGACTTGCTTATGGTTAAAAGGTCTCCCTCCACTAGAGCCTACAGAAATTGTCATGCCAACAATGTATTGGGTGCAAGGGCAAGGTCCGCGAGGGAAAGGCCACCCGGGAGGCCACAGATCGCAAAAAGAGCGAAGCAAGACCTTTCCCGGAATTGCAAAAGCAATGGCAGAACAGTGGGGTTAATAGAATGATTACCTGTTGTCTCAACTGCAAATCACGCCACACAGCTTGCCACGACACTTGCGAGAAGTATAAGGCAGAGAAGAAAGACTTCGAGGAGCGCAAGGCATTCGTGTATGAGCTGAACCACAGCCAGAGCGTATACCACCGCGACTACGAGGATAAGCACCGGGAGCGTGGTAAGAAGCGGTATCTCGGAAGTGAATTTAGAGGTGAACGAGGATGAGACTTGTTGACGTAGAGCCGATTATTGAAGGGTGGAAAGAAACCGGGAACAGTAAAAAAGCCAAAGCTAAAGCGCTTATGAACAGCGGAATTTACTCTGAATACAATAAAGGTGTTGCCCTTGACGCCGCTTCTGACCTTGTTTTGGCACTTGCCGAACAGCTTGAAAACGCTCCATCAATTGCGTGGACAAATGTAAAAGACAAACAACCGAAAGAAGATGGAATTTATCTTGCTGTTTACGATTCTTTGATCTGGGAAAATCTGATTGGGAAAAGGAAGTTTGTAAACGGAAAGTGGATTGACAATAAAAACCCAGTCAAGTTCTGGATGCTAATTCCTAAAATTCCGGGAGACAACGAATGAACACCGGGAAACAGTTTGAAGCAGACTTCAAAGCATCCGTTCCATCCGATGCGTGGTGCTACCGCCTGAAGGACAGTGCTGCCACCTACTACGGTGGCAACGAGAACCTGTCTTTTTCCATCGACAACATCTGCGACTTCCTTGTGTACCGTTACCCAATGAACCACCTGTTTGAACTGAAAACCATCGAAACGCCCTCTATCCCTTTGGAAAAGGTGTTCGGCAAGTACGACAAGGCAAAGTGCAAATACCGCAAGGAAAAGCACATCACTGACATGGTGGATGCGATGGGGTACAGCGGTCAGACAGCCCATGTGATAGTCAATTACCGGGCGGTCAGCCGCACCTTTGCAATCCCTGCCAGAAAGGTTCTGGCGTTTCGTTACAACGAGAGCCGCAAGAGCATCCCTTGGCAGTGGGCAGAACAAGAGGGGATAGAGGTAAAAGCAAAAAGGCTGCGTGTCCATTGGCGGTATGACGTGGATGCGCTGCTAAAGAGATTGGAGAATAAAAATGACAATGGTATGCGATAGGTGCGGTGAAGTGTTTCCGCTTTCAAACGATGTGAAATACATGACACCGTTTGATGACGAACTTGACCAATTTGAAAGCAATTCTATTGTAAAGTGCCTTTCTGGCGATGATAAAGGGATTTACTCGATAAGAGATGAAACCGTTGTCCTTTGCCCCTCTTGCATGGCAAAGCTGAACGACTGGCTGAAAGGAGAATAAAAATGGCTGAATATTATGTTGGATGTGGGATATTTGGGGAAATCTATGCCGGAAAAATAACACCACCTGGAAAAGATGGTTCGCAGATGTGGAAAAACAAATCGGATGTGACTGACGGAGCAATCGAAGCGGTCGTGAACCATTTCATTATAGAAATGGATCGTGACGATAAGAACAAAATTCAAAAAGCATGGGGAGTTCGTGGCAATAGAACGCTAAAAGTCACGTTTGAGCTTGTCCCCAAACAAGGAGTAGTCAGATGAATAAATTCGGGAACTGCCCTCTGTGCGGCAAACAGGTCAAGCCAACCAACCTCCGCAAAATCGCACGGAAAAACCAGTTGTACGGCTTTCGCATGGCTCTGGACGGCATTGCAACCACATGGGGCGCACTGATTCAGAACCTTCGGTGCGATGCAGACCTGACAGATGAACAGGTACAGAAAATCATCCGCATTGGTGACAGATACTGGGAGATGGTAGGGCAGTTCAAAAACGAGGACATGACACCTGACGAGTTTGCGGATTACATCACCGCAAAGTCAGAACAGGTCGAAAAAGAGTTGAGAGAAAGGTGGAGCTAACAATGTTTGAATTTGCAACTCGCTGGCTGGTCTGCTTAGTCCTGCTGGCAGCAGTAGTTCAGTCCGAACGGGCAATCATGAACATGGCGAACAGCCTGTTTGAGGAACGGCAGGCAGTGCTTGTCTGGCTGTTTATCAACGTGTGTCTGGTCGTTTGCACGGCAGTTGCGATGGGGTGGAGGTAAGTATGGAAATTCGTGGAGAGCATAGCAAGAAGAGAGTTCGTTTTGATTCGCTAAAAGAAGGAGAGCCGTTTTACTACAACGACGAACTTCTTATGAAGACAAGCGAGGTTACTGACAATTCCGGCTTTTACGGTGGCACTACATATAACTGTGTGTCGCTCCGTCACGGTAGGATTATGGAATGCCATGATGATACAATGGTCGGCATTGCAAGGGTTCATATCGAAAAGGAGTACTAATGGACAACGAACTTTACTGCCCGATGAAGCTAACCAGCAATCCGCTTGGTCGGTGCATCTGCGAGAAAGAGAAGTGCGCTTGGTGGCAGCAGTTGGACAACTGCTGTTCCGTCTGGTGGATTGCACGGAAGCTGGACAGCATCGAAACGAAGATGAAGAGGTGAGAGCGTGAAAAAGCGGATTTACCTTGTTCTTGAAACCGAAACGGACGAGGATGACAACAGCATTCTTAGCGATATTGAGCAAGAACTTGGAATGGCTACGCATTATTTCAAAACCTGCTCTTATAGCGAAATCGGGTTTGATGGCTTGTGGAGAAGCACATTTGAGCAGCCGCCTAAGAAAGAAGATGCAGATGAAAACGGCTATGTGATGGCGATTGCTGGGGCGATCACAAAGTCCGATTGCGTGGGTTATCCATATAAGTGGTTGTGGAATGTCGTTGCAAAGCATCCATACGCATTCCCTGTTTGGAAGCTCATCAAGGAGGTCTGACACATGGCAACACCCCCGAAGCGTGGTCGTGGCAGACCGCCGCTGACCGAAGCTGAAAAGAAAAAGCGTGAGAAGCGAGCGCAAAAGGCAAAAGAGCAAGCCGCTGCAAAGCGTGAAAAAGAGCGAGAGAAGAAGCGGATACAGAACCTCAACAAGAACAAGAGCATCCGATCGCAGGTCAGTAAGAAGGTAAAGGAGCAACAAGCGTTGGCTATCGAAAAGCTGAAAATGATGAACACAGGGGATTTGCAGTCGAGAATCGGCGATGAAGAGGACAAGAAAGTTGTAGGCATGATTGCTGCAAAGTATTTTGGCGACCTTCCGAGCGTGGACATGAACAACCCCATTGAAGTGCAGCAACGCCTTGATTTCTTCTTTGATGCTTGCATCGAAGCCAGAATCTCCCCTGTGGTGGAATGGATTGCGCTGGTGCTGGGCATCGAATGGCCTAGCCTGAGACAGATTATGACAGGCAAGCGCCGTGACGACAGCTTGCAGCAGAAGTATATCCTGAAGCTGATTCTGCAAATGCAGTCCATGTGGGCATACAACGGTATGTACGGTCAGGAGAACCCGGCAGAGTGGATTTTCCGAGCCAAGAACTACTTCGGTATGCGTGACAACGTGGAAGTCACCGTTGCACCGCCTGAACAGCCGTTGGGCGATGCCCAGAGCGCAGAACAGCTCGCCCAGAAGTACCAGACGGCTTTGCCGAAGGAGATTGACGTGGAGTACAGAGAGGTGAAAGAGGAATGAACGGATTTCTTTTTACGAAAGACGGAAAACTTATATGCAAACTCACCGAAATATCATTTGAGCCCTACAAAGACAAACGAATAATCAAAGTCCGATGTACGGTTTGTGGACGTATCAAAAGAATCCAAAAATGGAAGTTCGATTTTGCGGAAGGTTCGTCAAAATACAAATGGCTTAAGTGCAACTGTTATGGCGATTACGCGACGGAGCATGTAATAGTGAAATGAGCAGCAAAGCGTTACGGCAGATGTATAAAGAACATCACATCTGCATCCATTGCGGTCAGAACGATGCAATGCCGGGCAGAGTATCGTGTGCGGAGTGTTTGGCAAAAGACCTCGAAAGGCACACGCAAGCATACGAAAACCTTTCAGGCGAAACAAAAGCTGCGTATCTGCAAAAACGCAATAAGCGTCAACGTGAAAAGCGCAAAAGGCTGGCTGCGAAAGGAATTTGCACCATTTGCCTGAAACGTCCGATGTCAAAAGGCTATCGCTCTTGCATCGAATGCCGAACAAAGGATGCTCAAAAGAGAGCGAGAAACAGCAAGGAATACAGAAGGACATCTGGAACTTGCGCCTATTGCGATGAACCGCCAATTCCCGGCAAGCGTTGCTGTCCGAAGCACTATGCAAGCCGCATTGTTGGCATCACAAAATGTAGGCAGTCAGAGGGCTTTAGGCTATCACAAATCGAACAGAAAAAGCGCATAAACGTCTTTTGGAGAGAAATGGAATGGGAAAGAAATCAAAGAATGAAACAACCACAATGGATACACCCCTGACCCCGTTGATTGACTTCTCCGACCCCTGCTTACGCACGTTCCTGCCTGTCCTCTTGCAAGACCACACGACAGGAAAGAACATCATCTGGGCGACAGACCCACCGCCTGAACTCGGCGTTGGCTTTGCGGATGAAATCACGATGGAGCAATTGGACAAGGCTCAACTTGTTCCTCGTGTGCAGAAACGGCATGCAGACCAAAAGAAGCGCACCAGCAAGAAAGCAGAGGTGTTTACGCCGGCATGGGTCTGCAAGAAGATGGCAGACGTTGCAGAAAACGACCTGAAGGGCGAGGATTGGAAGGAATACATAAACAAGACCTGCCTTGAAGTCACCTGCGGAGAAGCACCGTTCCTGACAAGCAGATACGACACCACCACAGGGCAGATAATTGCTGTGCCAGACAGAATCGGTCTGCTGGATAGGAAGCTAAATGTTCTGGCAGAGCAGTTCCATGACTACGATATGTGGATGTGCTGGGCAATCAATGCCTACGCATCGACATACGGCTATGAGTGGCATGGAGACAATCTCTTGCTGGCACGGTGCAATCTGTTCCTGACGCTGGTTGAAAATTTTAGGTATCGGTTTGATGCAAAACGTCTTGAAATCGGCTGTATGCCTATGTTTCTTGACTGCATCGCAGATATCATCTCATGGAACATCTGGCAGATGGATGGTCTGAAAAAGACCGTGCCCGGCACAGACATTCCGTGCAAAATCAAAGACTGGAAAACCGACAAAGAAATCCGGTTTAAGGACGTTGGGGAGGACGACTAATGCGGACTGACAGAGGAATCTACCACAAGCGAGTATGCGACCGCTGCGGAGTTGTACAGGGCGGTAGAATGATGAACCCTGACGAATACTTCAAAGACTGGGCGTGGCGCAGGGACACAGACGACCTGTGCCCAGAGTGCTATGAGGAGTATAAGCGAGTGATCGGGCGGTTCAATGCCAACAGAAGGAGAAATAGAGGGCAGATATAATGAAAAAGTGTGCTCTTTACAGATGCAAACAGTGCTTTGCGACTATGACGGACGAAGGCGATGTCAGAATCGACAAAGACATTGTTGATTGGATGTTTGAAAACGAAATGGAAGAAAGCAAAATTGGGTTTATCGCCAAATTCAAAATAAGCGATAAAGTCCTCATTCATCGTTGCGACAATAACACTGTTGGTTTATGCGAGTTTATCGGATGGAAGGAGATAGAGGAATGAACTTCTACTGCACCACCGAACATTGCTCTTGCATGGGCATCAAGCAGTTCTCCGCTGGCAAGGCTATCCGATGCACAGCAGAATCCTGCAAGAACAAATCCGAGCCGTCCTGTGGCTCTTGCAAATGGTACGCAGAGCCGGAAGGCGTGTGCGTGAACGACCAGTCAGAACACGTTGCAGACTTTGTGTGGGATGAACGTGGTTGCAAAGAATGGGAGAAGAAAGATGAAACGTCAGCAGACCTATAAAGGGCTTATTGGCAAGGGCTGGTACGACCAAAGCGAGTTTAGCCATTATTTTGCAGCGTGGGCAAACCACCGCAATAACTGGGCTATTCGTAAGGCTGACAACCGCAAACTGGCAAAGGCAAGATTGAAGCAGATTGAACGCCAGCAAATCAGAAAGGAACTGGAAGAGTATGACAACGGGGGAGAAAATCAGAAAGCGCAGGCTTGAACTTGGCATCACGCAGAAAGATGTTGCAAGGATGATTGGAACAACCAGTGCGTACGTCAGTGCCGTTGAAAAGCAAAAGCGTGGCGTGAAAAAAGAATCGAAGCTGGCAAAATTCGCAGAAGCCCTTCAATGCAGCGTGAACGATTTGAAGTCGGATGTGCCAAAAGGCGTGGTAGACCCAACCAATGATGACTTTGGAGCGGTCTGCAACTGAGCTGTCCGCTATTGCTTGGGCAGACGGTCATATATGCCTAGCTTTGTATGCGGATACATCACACCGCTTCTGCCAGAGCTGACCGACAAGACCCTTGATTGCTTTGAACGTGACATTGCCGAACGCAAGATGGCTGGGTTCGACTTTGGCGATTCTTGCGACTATGAAACGTGGGATATGTTCTACAAGGCGGTTTACAATGAGATTGAAAGGAGAAAGAGCAATGGAAGCTAGACCGATTGATGCCAATGCACTACGGAAGCGCATTGAAGAATGGATGCAGGAATTAGAGCAAGAGTTTACTGTCGAGTACGCTTACATGGGCTACGCGCTAGACGATGTGCTTGACTACATCGACACTGCGCCAACAATCGAGGCGAAAGACAATGGCTAATTATCCAGAATACCTTGAACGAAACGCACTTATTGAAAGAATCCAGAAAGCATATTGCGATGGCTGCGAGAATTACAATGGAGTTAGATGCTGTGCTTGCGGTATTGGCAATGCCATTTTGACGTTGTGGGAAATGCTCCGACAGCCTAGAGCGTACCGCTGAATGGATTGTACAGGACGATACGTTCACAAGGTTCGAGTGTAGCAGATGCCACACAAAAAATCATCACACACGTTGGAACTACTGCCCGAACTGTGGCTCTTTGATGGAGAACAGGTTATGAGTAACACACTTTGGCATCCGGCAAGCGAACCGCCACGAGAGCGAACGCAACCTTTGTTGCTCGCGGCTAAGACAACGTGGTGTAATAAAGATGGAAAAATGTTGCAAGGAATCTCGCCGACAGCGTACTTTCTTGGCTGTTACGCAGACGGTCAGTTCTGGGATGAGATAGGCGAGAGACTGCCGGAAGATGTGACGGTGACGCATTGGATGGCGTTTCCGATGGTATGAGGTGATGTAGATGGATAAGTATGCATGGCATTCTGTGCGAGATGAATTGCCGCCGTCAGATGCTCCGATGTTGATTCTGATGGTAAAACATATCTACCAAAACGAAAATGACTATGAGCGATACATGAGACTTGGATTTTATGCGCCAGCATTCGGTAAAAAGGCGTGGCGAGATGAATTCAATGACCCACTAGAACACGACGATTGGTATGTTGTGACGCACTGGACGTATGCGCCAGAAGAGCCAAAGGAGGCTTGAATATGACGAACAAGAAGTTTGGCATCATCATTATGGACTTGAGCCTTTTCGACTTTGGGCCGAAGCCGCCTTGCGGGTACATCAAGGCAAAACATATCCGCCCAGCGTACGGCAAAGGCGAAAGGCTTGTAAAGGCTCATAAGCGAATCACGAGAACGAGAGAGGGATTTAGAAAATGACAGAACTCAAAAGATGCCCGTTCTGCGGTGGAGAAGTTGCCATTGCCGAATTAGGCGACTATTTGATAAGCTGGATGTCTATAACAAGAGGAAACGGCAAGAATGGATGCAAGTGCCGGGTATTCATGGAGAGCAAGCTATACAACTCTGATTGTTCCGAAGCTGATAAAGAAAAGATTAAAAAAGAACTTATCGAAGCATGGAACAAACGCTACAAAGAGGACTGAGTATGGAGCAGGAACACAAGCCGAGAACATCAATGATTCTCCTGTTGGAACACGTTCATGCGATGGACGAATTGACGGACGAGGAATTTGGAACGTTCGTCCGCAACTATGCACAATACGTCGAGACCAGACTTGAGCCAGCATACGACAACGACCGTGCTATACGGATGCTCTGGAAAGTCGTAAAAGCGTTCGATGATATGAACGTGCAGAAGATGGAAGAACGTGATAAGCGTAGACGAGAAGCAAACAAGAAAAATATAAACAAGCGTTGGAACGATAAAAAATACAAAAGCATACCAATGGTATCACAGGATACGAATGGTATAAATGGTATACCAAACATACCAACTGATACGAATGGTAGCTTATCTGTATCTGATTCTGTATCTGAATCTGATAAAAAAGAAAAATGTGAAAAGAAAAATACCAACGAAGTCAAACGCTTCAAAGCACCGACTGTCGAGCAGGCCAAAGCATACTTTGCCGATAAGGGCTACATGGAATCAGAAGCAGAGCGGTTTGTTGACCACTTCACGGCAAATGGCTGGAAGGTCAGCAAATCGCCTATGAAGGACTGGAAAGCTGCTGCACGGAACTGGATGCGTAACGTGAAGGACTGGAACGGCGGCTATCAGCAGACAATGGCTGAATTGCCTGACGAGGGAGACTTTCTGCGGTGAATATTGAAAATCAGACCCAATACATCCTGCTGGGGGCAGTCCTCACGTTCTCGGAATACGCCGATGTGCTACAAGACCTTAAAATCGACGATTTTTGCCCAGAACTGCGTGATACATTCGCTGCCATTCGTGGTTATTGGGAACACAACGACAAATGGAACCCGGTAGAAGTCATGGGGCGGTACGATAACTGCAAGAACGCAATGGGTGAATGTCTGGATGCCTTCGGCGCAGAGTTCATCCGAAACGTCACCCATGATATGATGCTTGGATGGGCTGGAATCGTCAAGGAACAGGCAGCATTGACCAGAGCCAGAGGGCTTGCGTTCAAAATCGTTGATGGCTCGACCAGATACGCAGACCTGACAGGCATCTATGAACAGCTAGGCGAAGCTATCAACCTGCACAACGAGAGAAGCGATTTCATCCCGATATGTGACGGCATAGACAATTACATCCGCAAGCTAGACGATAAACCGGAGTATATCAGCACAGGGCTTAAAGTGCTGGACAACAATTTGCACCTTGTGCCGGGCAACTTCGTTGTGATCGGCGGAAGACCGTCTGCCGGTAAAACTGCGCTATCCCTGCAACTTGCCTGTGAAATAGCCAGAAAAGGACGCAAGGTTGCGTATTTCAGCCTAGAGACCGATCCTGATACCATCTACGCTCGCATTATCGCAAACCAACTGGGCGTACCGCTTCACACGGTCAAAAACAAGACCGTCAGCATTAACGAGCTTGACCGACTGGCAGCCATCAAGAAATATCCGCTGTACGTCCGCTCCGCTGCCGGTAAGGGCGTTGGATGGATTAGAACACAGTCCATTAGGATGCAGGCAAAAGTGGTGTTCATCGACTATTTGCAGCTTATCCATCAAGCCGGAGCGAAAGACCGATACAGTGCCGTAACGGAAATCAGCATGGCGCTGCATGAGTTTGCGCAGTCCACAGGAACGCTGGTAGTGGCTCTCGCGCAGCTCAATCGAGAGACAGCAAGAGCAGGCATCCCACCGACTGCCGCAGACCTGCGAGAGAGCGGACAGATCGAGCAGGACGCAGATGCAATCATTCTGCTGGCACAGAACGTGACCACAAAAAAGCGACCGGAGCAGCATTATCATTTTGCGCTTGAAAAGAACAAAGAGGGCAACGTAGGGTCACTGGACATCACGTTTCAGATGGAGACTCAGCAGTTCAAAGAATGCGTGTGGATGTAACATCGCTTCTGCGCTCCAATCGCCACAGTAGAATAGGCAAGAAAAACAGATAATAGGGTCACGGCGATAAAGTTATCGTCTGAACCCAATAAATATTTTTCACTACACAAAATACAGGAGGAAAAGACTATGGCTCCAAACATGGCTGTTGTCCATGCTATCATCATCGCCAATGCACACAGACGGCATGAAAAAGAACGCAAGGAGCAAGAAGCGAGAGAAGCTAAATATCGCAAGGCAAAAGAGCAAGGAGAAATCTGTTACAAAACGTCTCCATGTGAGTGGTGTATGTATTGCTACGATTGCTCAAAAACGAAAGCCAACCAGAAATAACGAAAAGGAGAAAACAACTATGGCACTTACCAACATCGAACGTGAAACCATCATCACCTTCAACGCAGCGGAGGATACCGCAGAGGTCTGCACAGTAGACCCGGTTTACATTCGCAAGCTGGACAAGCTCTGTGAGCAGTTCCCTGATACGTACAAGTTCATGGAGGAACTGTCTGCCGAACGGTGCAAGGAATCTAAGACCTATTTGATGCCGAAGCGTCTTGTGAAGTTCCGGTCACCTGTCACTCGTAAGATCAGCGAAGAGCAGCGTGAAGCACTGGCAGAGCGTCTGCGCAAGGCAAGAGAAGCCAAGAATATCTAATCTTAGCTCATACGACTACAAAACTGCTGTATCAGAAAGCATGGAATGGTGTCAGGTGGTAAAACTACCCTCTGCGGCTATTCCGTGTTTTTTCGTCTGTTATTTATCGAGAGAAAACGGCAAGGTCTGATTTTGAGCAGGAGCCGTCTTGATCGAGTGGCGTTTGGGCTGATATGGCTGCGACTATCAGTGTGATGCGTTTGAATGCAAATGGATGCGACTATTGCATACCAAGTGATACGAATCGTACCAGTTGATACGAATGGTATGCGTTGGTATCATGGTATACCAATCTTCCCCCCTTTCTTCCCCCTCTTTCCCCTACAACCCCTATTACCCCCTATAATCCCCCTAACTCCCCCCTCAAACAAATAAATTGTTTGAGGCCCCCACGCCGAAATGGCGAAATGGTGCGACAACTGCGACAACCGGAAACAACAACCGGATGTTTTGCAAAGGTTCTTTCCTCCTACAACCCTCTATCTCCAAAAACCAGACCGTTAGCCAGCAGAGCAGACCGTCACCAGCATCTGCCGTTAGGCTCTTATTGGCTGAATATAGGCAGACCGTCTATCTGACCTATACGCTACGTCACCCTCTATCGTCCGGCGCACCGCGCCGACCGGGTGGCCTCCAACGGCAACAGCATCTAGCCTGCATAGGGCAGCAACATCTGACCTGCCACCCTCTACGACTATTTCACATGAAGAATTGACTTCATTTTGTAGTCGGTTTGATATGTAGAAATGTTGCATAGCTTGACTGCGACTATTAGGCATGACTATTCATAGCAAAGTAGTATGGATTGGATGTAATATCATAGCTTATTACTGGGAATTAAATAGAGCGGGAACCAACGGATTTGGATGATACTAGTTATTATGCGAAATAATCCGTGATTATCGGGAGTAACTATGTCTGTATACTATAATAAGTACGATTGTTATACGAAATAGATATAACTATAGGATGAATAAATTTGTGATTATATGCAATAGATTATGATTTTTATGCAGTCGGATGACTTAGCGACTATCGCACCTCTCTTTCTCTAAAAGGCAAACGACTATTTCACACAAAAAATACACGACTATTTGACGATGGCTCGCAAGAAAATGCTGCGACTATTGCTCTGCGACTATTAGCGGACAGCTCGTTGCTATACTATATATAGGACTTTCAAACGGTGGCAGTCTGACGACTTTACAACTATTCCATGACTATTCCAGCCGGAACGCTGCGACTATTGCTGACCTCTATTAACTATCGGGCGAAAGCCCGAAAAGAGATACGGCGGTAGCCGTCAATGGTTCCGCGCCGCCCGCCGTACCCCTGCCGCTGGACTGCCCCGCCGGGTGGAGTGTGCCAGGCCGACCCGGCACGCCCTGACTGCTGACCCGGTGCCAGATTGAAAGCCGCCGGGCTGACTCTGTACAGGTGGAGACGCTGACCCCGCCGGGCTGGCACGGTCTGCGATTTGCTGCACTGTCTGGCATGGATCCACGACAAGGGCACACCGCTGCACCCTTATATACCCTATTATAATAGGGCGGATGTGTTGACCTGTCCAGCGTCCGGCGTGGCGCTGGCGGTATTATAGCCGCTTTTGTCGGCCTTGTATTTGAGGCGGTAGAATTGGGCAAACCGCAGGAAAAGCACCTGTAAAGCCCTGTGTTTTGTTTTACGGCGTGGGCGGTAAACTGCATGGACGGCACAAAACGCGCTTTAAGCGCTTGTGTGCGGCTCATGCGCTGCCGGGTAAAACAAAAGCCCTGCACCCTCAGCAGATGCAAGGCAAAAGAAAAGCCCTGCCAGCGTAGGCAGGGTGAAATATAGTGTTAGTATGTGGGGTTGCTTTTATCGAGTTCCCACGGTGCGCCGAATTTGACGGCGTGCCGCTTGCAATACTCTGTAAAAAACTCCTGCTCTGTGCAGGGTGCAAGGTCTGCTGCTACCTCTTCGCGTAAATCATTGTCCATTAACTCAACTGCTGCGTCATAGTCAATAGATGTGCCGTTACTGTTAATAACCATAGTCATAATAGTTGCCCCCTGTAGCTTGTTGCTGTCTTATTAACTAGATTGTACCATATCGCAAGCCCTATTAACAGGACTTGCAAAAATATTTTTGCCCTTTTGGGCTGGGGCGGGGTTGCTTTACGGTGCAGCCCCGCTAAAGTATCTGATCGGCGTTACTTCGACGCCTTAAACAACGCAGAGAAAAACCAGGAGAAAAACAGGATGCCGGAAAATATCACTTGTCGCACCCCCTCATGCCACGCTAAACCGCTTGTAAACGGTCTTTTTGCTGCATTCAGCATAAATATCCGGGTGCGCGGCCTGTAAAAGCTTGCTGTCTAACCGAACACTTTGCACGTCCTTGTAAATGGCCTTTGCCGTGCCCTGCACCATTTCAGGCGCGCCCTGCATCATGCAGATAATGTCCGCCTTGATTGCTTCGTTCATTGCTTCCAGCTCTTCCAAAAGCCGCTTGTTTTCGCGGTACTCGTTCACTTTTTCTTCGAACAACGTCATTTTTTAGCCCTCCTGTTTAGCTGTTAAGAAATGCGATCATAACCAGTGCGCCGGAAATCATGCCGCCCACGTACCAGAGGGCAGCCCACTGGGAAAAGTCAAGAGCGATCATGCTTGTTATACCTCCTTATAATACAGGCCGTCGGCGCGGCAGATTTTGCGGATACGGTTGCAAGCCTGATACAGTGCGCGGGCTTGCACGTCAAGCCACGTTTCGCGGCTGTTGGGGGCGTTCATGCCGCCGTCGGTGCGCTTGAGTTCGGACGGGGTGCAGACGCGGGCGGCAATATCGGCGTTATAGCGCAGAGAGCAACCACCATTGCTGTACTGCTCCCAGCAGCTTGCACCGTTGAGCGCCCACCGCTCAAGCTCTGCACCGTCAAGGGGCAAGCGCTCCATATTGTTCGTGCCCTCCTGCACATCGTCCAGTAGGTCGAGAGCGTACAGCGTGACAGCCTTGTTCCACGCGCTGCGATCGTGGCGGGCGTTGAGTTCGGCGCGGATGGTATATGCAAGTGCGGTGTAGTCGGGAGCGGCTGTGGCGTTGCTCTGCTCTGCTGCGGCCTGCTCCATCTCGTCGAGGATGGTGAGGGCTTTGCGGTAGTCCTCGCGGCGCTCCTCGCAGCACTTGGGAGCGGTAATATAGCCGTTGAGCTCCGCGCGGAAATCTTGCTCCCAGTTGGTGCAGTCCACACGAGGTGCGCCGTTTTCGTCAAGGTCGAAATCCTCCTCAAGGATGATTGCAGCAAAGAGGTCTTCCGCCCACAGGCGTTCCCAGTACTTTGTGATGTTAATTTTCATGGTTTTTGTCCTCCTGTTTTGTAACGGTATTTGGTAGGTGTTACGCTTTCTTGCGTCTGATTATATTATACGCTTTCTTGCGTAGTTGTCAATAGGTATTTACGCTTTTTTGCGTATTATTTTTAGTGCGCTTGCGTGTCCGCTTGGGCGTGCCCTATCGGACACACTCCACGCCCTCCAGCGTTCCGCCGCCGTCCCGATCTGTCCGGCGTGGTCTGCCTTGCATCTGGCACGGCCTGCCCTGCTGTCTGTGCTGTGTAGCCATTTCGGGTGCGCTGGAAGGTGCAGGAAACCACCGGCGGGGTATACAGCCGCCGCCCAGCCCCGCCCGGTCAGCCTTTCAACCACCGAAAAAATAAAAAAGGCTCAAAAAATCACCCCACCCCTATCGCCAATTTCAAAAATTCCGCCGCAAAAACAAAAAGACCTCTACAAAGGGTCTGCGTTCTGTGCTATACTTGCCTTACAAGCCTTGAAAGGGAGGAATCTACAATGGCTAAAAATAAAATGACAACATGTAAGCACTGTGGCGCAGAGATTGCCGCAAGTGCAAAGGTCTGCCCTCAGTGTGGCGGTAAGAATAAACCGCCCATCTACAAACGCTGGTGGTTCATCGCTATTATCGTACTGATTGTTCTGTCTGCCATTGGCGGCTCTGGTAGTAGCTCTGACGGCTCTGCAAGCAGCAGTAAATCAACATCTAAGGCAAGCACATCCACTGCTTCTTCCGTTGCATCTGTTGTACCTGAAATTAGTGAGGATGATTACAAGGCAGAGTGCCAGACTGTGGACTATAAGGAATTGTGCCGCTATCCTGAAAAGTATGAAGGGACTAAGATTGTAGTCAAGGTAAAGGTCTCGCAGATTATTGACGCAAACTTCTCCGGCAGCGAGAAAGCATGGAGAACTTACACGGACAATAGCGGATATGGCTTCTATGCTGATGACGAGTATTATATGCTGGATAAGCGTGGCGGCGATGCTGTAAAGATTCTGGACGATGATATTATCACCGTCTATGGTGAGTTCACCGGGCTTGAAAAAATCACCAGAGCATTGACTAGCACTACTGATGAGCTGCCACGAGTTGAAGTCAAGTACGCAGACCTTGTAGAGGAATAATCGCATAACATAAAAAACCAGTGGCTAGATGTTCTCTAACCACTGGCTTTTCTTATAGGCTGTTTACTTTACAATTTCAGAGTGATAGGGATGATACTCAACATTAGGCAGGGGAATCCAATACTTTACATCGTGCATGATGCACTTGTTGTCCCGGAGCAGAACAGGCTCGATCTCGCCGTTCTCGTCCGGTTCAAAGGAAAGCTGACCGCTATCGACAACCTTTCCGTCACAAGCGATAACAGGCTCGTGGACGCACTCGCCGTAGTCAACGGTGCGCCAGAGTTTCAGCATGGTCTCGAAAGCGTAGTTGAGGTATTCCTTCATATCCTGAATCTTATCTGCGGTAAGCATAGTTGTTCTCCTTTCACATGGGCATCTGGGTCTGACCGTTCGTGACCTGAACCAACATAACGGAGTTTGCACACGGTCTCCACTTCTTGATGTACTCGACAGCTTCATCAAACCGCTTCTTCGGCACGTTGTTTCGACTGTTCACGTTGAACCAGTCCTGAATGTCCCGGTTGCATTCCATAAACAGCTTCTGAGAGACGCTACGGCTCTTGTAGGCCGGGCTGTCCATGCCGCCAAGAGCGTTGATGACCACCGTGTTCACGACACGCTTCAACACACGCTGCTGGTTGTAGTCGATGGTCATAGTGTTCTCAAGAGCGGAAATACGTTGCTCCTGTTTCATGGTGCGCTGGTCAATCACAAGGATTGCTTGCAGTTCCTTAGAAAGCCCTGCGAACTGGTTGGCTGACACATTCTTCTCAAGGTCAATCAGCTTTTGACGAATCTCCATGCCCTGCGGTGCCCGCTGAATCATCGCAATGTGCTTTGCCATGTCAAGGCTAAGAACATGGTCTGCGCTAGGACGGCCACCAAGAGGGTTTTGCTCATTTTTGAGCAAAACTGAAAAGTCCGTTCCTTCGACAAAACCAATGTCAATCATGCGCTTAATCCAGTCTTTGTATGCGGTCTTGATTTTGAGCCGCTCGTGCAGTTCTCGACCCAGCACAACCTTTTCGCCAGTGTCGGTGTCGTACACGGGGATAACATCTTCGGAGAAGATTCGGATGGTTTCAAGATTATTATTCATAGAAATTTGACCTTTCTATCTTGCGAGAGCAGGCCATCTCTGGTATAATAACCCAAAGAGGGTCTATACTCTCTGAGTGTGTGATGATACGTTCGCTTCTGTCGCCAAACTTTAGCGAGCGTATCATTTTTCGTTTTCATTGGTAGAATCCATCGGATGCAGCGTGAAGAACGCTTCACGGAAAGCAGCAGAGATGGATACCCGGTTCTTGATGCAGTATTCCTGCAAGCTTGCAAACTGCCGCTCCGTAACGCTGATGGTAACGGTGTGACCGTAACGCTCTGCGTAAGGACTGCTCATACACATTCACCCCCTTTCGTTTTGCTGTGCAATAAGTGTAACCGCAAAATATTAGGATGTCAAGAAAATACACCCCATATATTGTGTTCACTAGTGCTGGCATCAGATTTTTTCATTCTGATTGGCTGCTCCCGCTTCGTACCCTGCCCGGTAGTTCAGTTCGGACAGCTTACCAAGCGCTTCTGCGTACTCCCTGTCCTCGCTGGTCGGCTCTTTGCCGTGTGCGAGGGTTTTCAGAAATTCTTCGGTTTTCGTGGGAAAGTTCATGTTTTTTTGCTCCTAACTCTTGCGGAGAGCAGCCCTTTTTGGTATAATAGATTCCGAAAAGGGAGACTGCCCCCTTGGTGGTTGCAGTACCTTCTTTTTGTAACGGATAAGCTATCAGCTAAACTTTGGTAGGTGGGTGCTGATAGCTTATTTTTTTATGCGTTCTGCAATGTTGAAGATTAGATCAATACCCATTCTCACAACATCACTCTTGGTTCCATCCAGAGCGTTAGCGCAAAATGTGATTTTTTCGATATCCTTTTCGCTAAGCCTGAACGAAACCATACGCATAGATTCGTTTTTAGATGGCTCTGCTGCTTTCTGCAACTTCATCACCTCGCTTTGTTGCTGATGATAGTATATACCAGATATTGAGCACTTGTCAATATGGAAATTTGAAGAAAATATACTTTACAGATTCAGAACGAATCAAAAATAAAGCGTATACACGTTTCCATGTAAAAAGTTTAACATCCTTATACTACTATACTCTGTATTTACAGAGTATAGTATATTTATATATACACTAGGGCCGAATTGCTCTCTTGACAGCTTACGCTAGAAAGCGTATAATGATACCAAAGGAAGAGAGGGCAAAAAAATGGCAGCTACGAACAACAAGGTAAATTCCAGCGAAATTCTTCGTGGGATTATCAAAGAGCAGCATCGGACATACGAATACCTCAGAAAAAAACTTGATTATAAAAAAATTTCTAGCGTATCTTCTCGTGTTTTGGCCGATGATATGAAGCTATCTACGATGGTTCAGATTTTAGAAGTGCTGGGATACAGGCTTGTTGTCGAGCCGGACAACGGGGAGCTAACTAGAACGGGCGCTTATCAGATAAGAGAGGTAAAGGACGGCGATTCTGAATGAACGTAGCGTATGTTCGTGTATCTACTGTTGAACAGAATGAAGCGCGACAGGTGGAAGCGTTGAAGCGGCATAACATTGACCGTTGGTTCATTGAGAAAGTCTCTGGCAAGAATATGGATAGACCAGAGTTGCAGAAGATGCTTAAATCAGTTCAGCCGGGCGATACCGTGTTTATCCACGATTTCAGCCGCCTTGCCCGTAGCACAAAGGACTTGCTTGAAATGGTCGAAACGCTACAAGCTAACGGCGTACACCTTGCAAGTGATAAAGAAAACCTAGATACAGGCACTCCCACCGGTAAACTGATGCTGACGATGATTGCAGCCATCAACGAATTTGAACGACAGAATATGCTCGATCGTCAGCAAGAGGGCATCGAAGTGGCAAAGCAGAAAGGCGTTTATAAAGGCCGCAAGCCCACCGAGTATGACCGCAACCTCTTTGACGTTTTGCACGAGCAGGTGGAAAAGCGTCTGCTGACCGTCACGGACGCTGCCAAGCAGCTTGGTGTGACCCGCCAGGCATGGTATCGGATTGCTGAACAGAGAAAGGCTGGATAATATGCAGGGAGAAGAACTGATTGTTAAGAACGGAAGCATCACGCTACGGTCTATGCTTGACTTTGGTGGTTTCCTCGAAATCAAGCGGTTCTTGGAAGCCTGCCATTCGGAAAACTGCGCCGTGACTTTTGCAAACGAGGAAATTGCCATTTTCCCGAATGAATACGACGCTACTAAAGATGCTCTTGTCTTTATTTATGGTACACTGGCAGAAAGACACAGTATTATCGAAAAGTATCTCCGCTATAAGCTGATGCTAGGAGACGAACAACCAAAACCTACTTTACATAGTCAGAGAAAGGAATAAAGCATGAAACCCGTAAAATTGTCAGAACAGAGCCTGAAACTCATTGAAACACTGTGCGATTACACCGACAAGCCCGACATTCTCAATGCCATTGCAGACGCTTTGTACTATGATGCAAACGAGTTGAAACGCAGGCTCAACCAGCTTGCAGAAGAAGTCAAATAAACTGAGCGACCCATTTATTAAGGTGGATTTTAGCAAATAATTTTCTGAAATAAAATTATAAATCCGAATATTTAATTTTTGTGCAGTTGTAGGCACTCTTTACATTTTCAGGTAGGGGGTGCCTATTTTTTATGCAGCCAAAACAGTGTATCGCCATCATTGACAGCATCAAAACGTATGCAAAGCAGAATCCGACAGAAGCGCAGGTCTACGAGGACTGGTTTCAGGCGGTGGTGAACCTGAGAGACGCTTTGCCGCAAGACAAGCGGTTTGATGCCTACAAATACTCTGGTGAGCTGCGCTCTGTCTGCGCAGCCATGATGGGAAAGATGAAAACAGGCGAGGACGTGGCGAAGGCTTATGACATTATCAGTCGGACGTACCTGTTTGAAGCAAAAGACGTGTTCGACAGCTATTGCATCTACCTTGAATGGAACCGTGCGCCGGAGAAGAAGTTCTATCAGCCACGAAGAAAGGTGCTTCTGACGCTGGTTCGTGACCTAGAGGACTTGCTTTTCCATCGTGTAGAATTTCTTGGGGTTAGCCAGCCCCCGAGAACCGGAAAAAGTACGCTCTGTATATTTTTTATCACATGGCTGATGGGCAACCGCCCGGACGTTGCATCGGTCATGAGCGGACATTCCGACAAGTTGACCAATGGCTTCTACGGCGAAGTTCTGTCTATCATCACTGACCCCGTTACCTATAACTGGGGCAAAATCTTCCCTGATGTTCAGCTTGTAGACAAGAGCGCAAAGGACGAAAGCGTTGACCTGAACCGAAAGAAGCGCTTCCCCACCCTTACTTGCCGCTCTATTGGCGGCACGCTGACCGGCGCAGTTGAAATCGGCGAGGGCGGCGTTCTGTACAGCGATGACTTGATTGAGGACTTGGAGGAAAGCCTGAACGTTGAGCGTCTGAACAACAAGTATGATGCCTACCTGAACCAGCTAAAAGACCGTAAAAAGCAGGGCGCATTGGAGCTGATGGTCGGTACACGTTGGAACGTGCTTGACCCTCTGGGTCGCATACAGAACCAGTACGCGGACAATCCAAAGTACAGATTCCGGGTAATTCCTGCGGTGGACGAAAACGGACACAGCAATTTCAATTATGACTATGGCGTTGGCTTTGACGATGCCTACTATGCCGATATGAAAGCCAGCATTGACGACGCAACATGGTGGGCAAAGTACATGGGTAAGCCCTATGTGCGTGAAGGTCTGCTTTTTCCTGCGGATGAGCTTCGGTATTTTAACGGCGTTCTGCCTGATGGAGAGCCTGATCGGAAGCTCATGGTCATGGATATTGCATGGGGCGGCGGGGACTTCACCGCTTGCCCTATCGCCTATGTGTATGGTGATGCCGTGTTTATCCCTGACCTTGTGTTCAATAACGGCGATAAGACCGTGACCAGACCGGAAGTCGTGGGCAAAATCATCCAGCACAAAATCAATGTGGTGCGTGGCGAAGCCAACAACGGCGGTGATGAATACTGTGACGTAGTGGACAGCCAGCTCCGGCAGCATGGCTATCACTGCTCTGTCCGCAGCCAGCGTGCACCCAGCGGTCAAAGCAAGCTGTCCAGAATCATCCAGTATGCGCCGGACATCAAGCGGTTCTACTTCCTTGACGAGAAACACCAGTCGAAAGAGTACAAAGCATTCATGGAGCAAGTGACGATGTTCACGCAGCTTGGCAAAGTTCCGCACGATGATGCACCGGACAGTCTGGCACAGCTTGCCGATGAACTTTACAACGGAATCAGTAAAATCGAGCCTGTCAAGAGGCCATTTTGATTAAAAACACAATATATTGTGTTCGCTGGGTCTATTTATTTGATTTTACCACTTGATAACGCTTATAATGTACACAGGAAGTTTTGCAGCTTCCTCTAGGGAATAGCCCGACATGGCGAGGTTTTGTCATTTTTACTCGCTTGCGTGCCAACGAGCATATTCCTCCTTTACCGGCGAATGCTTTTCACTCTTTCCATTCGCCGGGTTTATATGTTGCGTTCCCTGCTGGTTGGGAATGCCAGAATATTCCCCCTCTTCTGGCGAGCGACGGTTCAATTCCGTTACGCAGCACAACGATTCTCCAAGGATTGCATGGGAAAATTCTCCTTATGACAACCTCCCCCGTTATTCCCGGCTCTCGATGAAATGAGTTTCAGGCTATTTCTCATTTCATCGAGCAACGGTAAATTAAGCCGGGTACATAACACAGAGTAGAGCAGTCTTGCAGCTCGTCGGGTTTATAGCCCGAAGGTCGGTGGTTCAAATCCATCCTTTGTGTCCATCAGCGATTTGCTCCAGTCGGGGCAATCGTGGCTTTTGACACCCGACAAGTCAGAGCCTAGCATGACTGGTAGTGCGAACAGTTTCCCAGTAGCTTCTAACAGGTCTGTGCTTAACAGCCTGTTTCCAGAAATCAAACGAAAGGAGCACTCATGCTAGTTAGAATCTGTTGCCCTTGTATTAGGCAAAACCCAATCTATAAGAACGTCCGCTGCAATCGCTATCTTGGTGAAGTAGACGGACGATACCATTTCAAGTGCGACAGATGCAAGGGCGTTATCGAAGGAGACACAAGGGAAGGATGGGTAAAAATTATCCATCCACCGGAAAAGTAAATAGCTTTTGAAGCGCAGTTTTGGCGCAGTGAGATAGACCTTAACAGGTTTGTCTTGCTGCGCTTTTTATTTTGCCGGAAAGGAGGAACGCATGGCTGAGTATCAGATGGTCGTTGGCGGTTTTTTGAATAATCCGCTGACCGGACGCAGACCGATTGAAACGCCGGAGACGGAAATCAATCGGGAGAACGTGCTGAAAGTGGTCATGGGCAAGGCAGAGCCTATTCATCTGCTGAACAAGAATGAGATTCGCTTCTTGCACAATTACTACTTGGGCAGTCAGCCTGTTCTCCTCCGCACGAAGGAATATCACGCTGAAATCACGAACCGCATTGTAGAGAACCACGCCAACGAGTGTGTGGGCTTCTACACAGGCTATATGAGCGGTACGCCGTGCTCTTATGTGCGGTCTGAAACGGCAACAGGTGACGGCGAGGAAATCGCCCGGCTGTCTAACGCCTTGCAGTATGAGGGCAAGGATTCGCTTGATCGGCGGCTCTGGCAGTGGATGTTGGAGTGCGGACAGGGATACCGCATTGTTCTTCCTGACAGGGGGTACAGCGGAAACTACCCGGACGAAACACCCCTGCTGGTGGACGTTCCCGACCCCGACATGGCGTATGTGATTTACAACTCCGGCATCGGTCACAAACCGATTGCCAACGTGCTGCACATCCCGCGTAATTATCAGAACGACCTGAACGACCTGATTTGCGTGTATACACCAAACAAGTATTTTGAAATCGACAACGGCAAGGTCACAAAGTCGGAGAACCACTCTCTAGGGATGCTGCCGATGGTCGAATACAAGCTGAACCCGGAGCGCATGGGTCTGTTTGAACCGGCTATCCCTGTTCTGGATGCCATCAACAATCTTGAAAGCAACCGTCTGGACGGCGTTGAGCAATTCATCCAGTCCATCTTGGTGTTTGTAAACTGTCTTGTGGACAAGGAAGCGCTGGATGCTGTTAAGCAGATGGGCGCAATGTCCATCAAGTCTACCGCTGGTCTTGCCGCTGATGTAAAGCAGATTGCAAACGAGCTTGACCAGCAGCAGAGCCAGACCCTGCTTGATTCCATGTTGAACGTGTACCGCAGCCTGACTGCCATGCCTAGTGCAACTGGCAGTGAGAACGCAACGTCTGACAACGTGGGCGCAGTTATCGTCCGCAACGGCTGGAATCACACAGAAGCAAGGGCGCAGCAGTACGAGAATATGTTCAAGTTTTCGGAACGCCAAAGCTTGTCTGTGATGCTGAAAATCCTGCGTGATACGGCTGGCTCTAAGCTGATGGCAAGCGACATCAATATCAAACTGCCCCGCCGTCAGTACGATAACCAGCAGAGCAAGGTTCAGATTTTTGCACAGATGCTTAATCAGAGCATTGACCCGCAGTTGGCGTTTACTACGCCCGGTCTGTTCCCTGACCCGCAGGCCGCTTACGAAATGAGCAAGCCCTTCTTGATTGCCGCTGGCAAGCTGGGTGAGGATGGAAAAGCACCGAAGCCGCAGGAACAGCCCACAGACCATATTGCCAACAACGGCAAAATGGTTGGTGAACAGACTAATGCAAAGGAAGGCGAGCAAAAATGAAGAAGCTGTTTATTTCCTGCCCGATGAAGAATCGGTCGGAAGAAAATATTCGGATGACGTTTGACCGTTTGCACAAGATTGCCGAAGCAGTGTACGGTGAAAGCCTTGAGGTTATCCCGACCTATATCGAAGATAACCCGCCTAAGTGTAGAACTGAAGGGCTTTGGTATCTTGGAAAGAGCATCGAACTTCTCGCACAGGCTGATTATTTTATCGGCATTTGCGGCGATAACGCCTTTCAGTATAACGGCTGTACTGTAGAAATTGATGCTGCAAAGTTGTATGGCGTTCCAGTCTATCTTGTTCCGACCGTTTTCGCCGCTCCTGATGTTGCGAAAGAAGAACTGGTTTACAACGGCGCAGGGGAACTAATCGACTAAAAATCAATCCGCATTAGCGGGCTGATATATTCCGGCAGGGAAGCCGGGATATAAATTTCGCAGCGTTGCAGGGAAGCAACGGTAAAAAAACGCAGGAGGAAATTAACAATATGAACTACAAAGCGTTACTTGGTGATGCCTACAAAGAGGGCATGACCGCCGATGAAATCATTTCTGCGCTGGAAAAGGTTGCAGACCCTAACGCAGAGGTCGAGAAGCTGCGCAACGCCGTGACGAAAGCCAACGGTGAAGCTGCCGAGTACAAGAAGCAGCTCAAAGCAAAGCGTACCGATGACGAGAACGCCGCACAGGAACAGGCTGACAAACTGGCAGAGATGCAGAAGCAGATTGAAGCCCTGACTGCCGACAAGGAAAACCTCGTCAAGGAAAAGACCCTTGCATCTTACCGTGAGAAGTTCGTTGCACAGGGTTATGACGCTGAACTGGCCGGCAAGGCTGCATCTGCACTGGCTGACGGTGACATGGACAAGGTGTTTAAGTTCCAGTCGGAGTTTATGACTGCCCACGACACCGCATACAAGGCTTCTCTGCTGAAGGATATGCCCACGCCTCCGGGTGCGGATGGTAATGGTAACAGCGCAGATAGCGCGGGTGTTGCCTTTGCTAAACGCTTCGCACAGGAGCGTGCAGACGCAAACAAGGCATCGAGTGACGCAATGACTGCTTTCCATTAAGGAGGAAAACATGAAGTACACCAATACTCCGGTATCGGCTCCTGAAAGCACTATTCTGGCTGCTGATACCTATGTTGCCATTCCCTTTACCGTCAAGGAGACCAACGCTGTTCCGGCTGGTTATCCTATGGCAAAGACTGGCCTGAAAGCCGCTGCCACTACTGGCACAAGTGCTGCTGATGCGGCTACCGATGCCATTGGCATTCTGCTGCACACCGTTGACCCTGCCGTCAACCCCAATGGCGCACTGCTGATTCAGGGCGTTATTGATGTGGACAAGGCAAAGCTGTCCGGCTTTACCTATTCTGCAAACGATATTGCCGCTCTGAAAAAGGCTGTTCCCGCCGTTTTCTGCCGTACTGATGTTGGCGCAAAGAGCGAGTAAGGAGGACTAAATTATGGCACTGAATCTGAATGAAATCTTCTCCCCCGCTGCGATTGCCGCCTATTGGACGAATGACCCGACCAATGCGCAGCCTTATGCTTCCGATGCCCTGTTCCCTGCTCGGAAGAAAGTCAGCATGGAACTGAAGTGGCTGCGTGGCCACAAGGGCGTTGGCGTTTCGCTGAAGCCTAGCGTTTTCGATACCAAGGCTACGTTCCGTACTCGTCAGGGCATCAAAATGACCGAGACCAATATGCCGTTCTTCCGTGAGGGCACTCACATTGACGAGGAAGACCGCCGCAAGATTATCTCTGTTCTGGCTACTAATCAGGAGTTTGCGGCAGACGTTATCAATCGTGTCTACGATGATACCGCACAGCTTATTACCGGTGCTCGCATTGTGCCTGAGCGAATGGTGTGGCAGCTTCTGGCTCCTAAGACTGGCAAGCCCGGCATCTCTATTGAGTCCAACGGCGTGAGTTACGTCTACGATTATGACCCGGACGGCACTTGGCAGCAGTCCAATTACAAGGCTCTGGCCACTAAGGAGAAGTGGGACGCTCCCACCACCGCAACCCCCATCGCCACGATGACCACTGCCGCAAACACCGTGCTGGCAAACACTGGTGAGATTATCACCGATGCCTACATGAACACCAACACTTTCCACAAGATGATTGCTGCGGATGAAATCAAGAACCGGTTCCTGACGGTTATGAAAACCGCCACCGCCGTTCTTGTCGATTCCGAGGCACGTTCTGTTGTCGAAAGCGCATCTGGCATCCGCATTCATCTGTACGACAAGATGTACAAGCCGGAGGAAACCGCAGCTGCTGAGAAGTATCTGCCTGATGGCTATGTCGTGCTGGCTCCTTCTGGCTCTCTGGGCAATATGTACTATGTTGCCACCCCTGAGGAAGCCGACCTGATGGCTGGCATCTCCAACGCACAGGTTTCCGTTGTGAATACTGGCGTTGCTGTTACCACTGAGCAGACTGTGCATCCTGTCAACACCAACATCTACGTTTCTGAAATCGTCCTGCCGTCCTTTGAGCGCATGGACGCTGTGTACTGCATCAAGGCTTACTAAGGCGAAAGGAGGAAAGCAGCATGGGAGACCAGTATTCCGAAGCGGCAGTCAAGCTGGGGCAGTACATTGCCCCAGCACTTGACCGTGAAATCACGGACGAGGACTACCCACTCTTCGACCTGCTGCTTGATTTCGCCAAAGACAAGATATTTGCACAGGGCTACCCCTTCGGCAACAAACCGGACGAGTTACCCTTGCAGTATCAGTCGTTGCAGATACGCATTGCAGCGGAACTGTACAACCACATCGGCGCAAACGGACAGACGAGTTATACCAATAACGGTATCACTCGTGTGTGGGAAAGCTCCGATGTGGCGCAATCCCTGCTGAACGAAGTAGTTCCGAGAGTAGGTGTTATCGGCTGATGTTTAATGGTAGTCCGCTGGATAAACGCCCGCTGTGGTATTCAAACCCAGTTGGCGAGAAAACGCCTGTTGTGGACGAGTGGGGAAACGAGACTGGCGAATCCGCATACGAATCGTGGAGCGACCCCGCAAAGCTGATGCTGAATGTCAGCCCCCCTACTGGTTCTGCGGAAGCAAACCCTTTTGGAGCGTTCACGGATTACAGCTACGTTGCCAGTTCGTCCAGTAAAAAGCGCAACACACCGCTTTATGAAGGTACGCGCGTCTGGTTTCAGACGGACGTTTCAAAGCCCTTCAATTACACTGTGGTCAAGGTCGCAGAGCATATTACGGACACGTTGTATGCGCTGAAAGAGGTGGCTGCAAGTGAAAATTAAAGTGAGGTTGAGCGATGCCGGACTTCGCGATGCGGAACGTCAGATACGGGAGTACGAGACCACCCTGAACAAAAAGGCACAAGAGTTTGCAAAGTCATTGGCTGACAAAGGGCTTGATGTAGCGAAAGTTCGCTTTGCAAATGCAGAATATGCCGGTAGCAACGATGTCTCTTGTCGTGTTGAGCAGAACGGAAACATTTGCACCATCATTGCAGAGGGCAAGTCAGTCGCCTTTATCGAGTTTGGTACCGGTGCACATCACAACGGATATGGCGGCGAACTGCCGCCCGGTGTTGGTGCGCATGGCTCCTATGGTCAAGGCAAGGGTGCTGGCAGACGTTGGTACTACTACGGGGACCCCGGTAATGCCGGAACCTATGTGGATACCGTTCCCGGCAAGGGACAGTTGAATTACACCAGCGGTAACGAACCAGCTATGGCTATGTGGGGAGCTGTTGAAGAAATGGCTTCTCAGGTAGAAGCAACGTGGAGGGAGGTTTGGAATAGTTGATTGATTATTTCAATTCTATCTTTACAGCTGTTGCCAAGGAACTGCGAAAGCAAGTGCCTGGTATCTTCGTCACTGGCGAAATCAATGACAGCAACGTCAAAAAGTTTCCATGTGTGCAGATAGAGGAAAACAGCAATCTCCCGGTTCATCGTGATTCTGCCAGCCGAAGCAAGTATGCTGCCATTTCCCTGCGCGTGCGGGTCTATTCCAACAAAACCAGCGGACGCATTGCAGAAGCCCGCTCCATTGTGGACATCGTGGATTCTGTATTGGAACCGCTCAATTTCTATCGAAAATCGTTTGCCCCGTTGAATGGGCTGTACAACAATTCCGTCTATCGGATTGATTGCAGCTATGGGGCAACAATCGGAGAGGACGGAATGATTTACCGAAAATAAGGAGGTAAACATTCTATGAGTACTGCTATCTCCGGTCTGAATACCACCCTATATTGTGGCGACAGCGCAACCGCTCTGACGAAGCTGTGCGACATCAAGGATGTACCCGACCTGATCTCTGAGCCGAACCTTCTGGATGCCACCACTTTGTCTGACCCCATGCAGGTCAACATCTTTGGCATTATCCAGTCTGATACCAAGTCTTTTACCGCCAACTACAACAAGACTGACTACAAGAAGGTCAAGGAAGCTGGCTACGATGAGACTTCCGAGAGCAACGCTGTAAAGTACTACGCCCTGAAGATGCAGGACGGCTCCGGCTTCACTTGGCAGGGTATGCATCAGGTTGGACTGTCCGGCTTTGGCGTGGACGAGGTTGTGGAAATGACCATCAACTGCATCTTCACCAAGAAGCCTGAGTTCAGCGAGACCCTGACTGTTGCTGGCGGCTAAACCGCAAAAATCGAATCAATCAAACCGGGCAGAACTGAACAACGGATTTGGTTCTGCCCCTATTTATAAAGGAGAGCATTTATTATGGCTTCTAAGGTTATCAACTTTCATTCCCCCGATGGCAAGAACACTTATGAGCTGACTTTCACCCGTGACAGCGTGGAAGCCACCGAGCGTGCAGGTTTTCAGATTGGTCAGTACACCCAGATGACCAACCTGCTGTCCAACTCCCGTGCTCTGTTCTACGGCGCTTTCATTGCACGGAACAAGGGCATCAAGCGCAAGGTCGTAGACGAGATGTTCCAGCACATCGAGGATAAGGAAGACCTGATGGGCGTTCTGCTTGAGATGTTCATGGACGCTTCTAAGTCTCTGCTGGCAACTGATACTGAGGACAAGACCGCAAAAAACGCAACGTGGGAGATTGTGTAACCGCACAATCTCAGGAAGCAGATGGAGAGGGAGAGCCATTCTCCTTCTCCAAGCTGTTCCATGATGTAGAAGCCTATTACATCTCCATCGGTATGACCTACGAGCAGTTCTGGCACGGCGATGTCTGGCTGGCGAAGGTCTACCGTGACGCAGAGGAGCTGCGGGAACGCAAAGCTAATGCAGAAGCATGGAGAAACGGTTTTTACATGGCATCTGCGCTTTCCTCTACGGTTGGCAATATGTTCCGAAAGAAAGGGTCTAAACCCATCAAGTACATGGATAGACCGATTCCCCTTACCCAAAAGGAGAAAGACGAGTATGAATACCAACGCGCAGTTGAGGCGCAGGAGCGAATCAAGAGAATGATGTTCTCTATGATGGAAAGTGATGGTGGTAGTGATGGCTGATGTTGATATTACGAGCTTATCCGTAGAAATCTCTGCGGAATCCAGCGGTGCGGAGCTTAATATCGACAAGCTCGCTACCGCCATTTCTAATTTGCGGACAAAGGGCAACGTCACAAAGGTTGTGAACAGCCTTGACAAGCTGGCTAGTTCTATTGCAACGCTGAAACAGGCATCTGCTGGAATGTCCGGGCTGGACAAAATTACCAGCTTTCTGAATGGACTTTCCAACGTCAACACGACCGCAAGCGCAAAGAGCATCAACACGGTCGTGAATGCAATCAAGAAGATTCCTTCGGCAGTCTCCGGCTTGAACGGTGTGGATTTCTACTCCATGTCTGGAAGCATCACTCAGCTCACTAATGCTTTGGCTCCTCTGTCCATTCTGGACGCATCGAACCTTAAAGCTCTTGGCAGCGCTTTCAATGCGATTGGGAAGGTTCCTGACCTGACCGACAAGCTGAAAGCAACTGACCTTGATTCCTTTGCAAGCTCTTGTCAGAAGATTTCTGCCGCCCTTACTCCCCTTGCTTCGCAGCTTGACAAGGTTGGCAACGCCTTTGCAAAGCTGCCGTCGCAGTTGAGCAAAGTGGTCACACAAGCAAACCGTGTGACGGCTGCCAACGAACGGCAGAAAAAAAGCTATCTCAGCCTGTCTAACCAGATGAGCGGTTTTATGCGAAACATGGCAAAGCTGGTTTCGCTGAAAGCCATTGCTGATTATCTTGGCAACGCTGTTGCGAAGTTTAACGATTTCTACGAAGCGGCTAATATGTTTGGCGTATCGATGGGTGACATGACAAACGAAGCGAGCGGTTTCATTGACAAGATGGAACAATTGCTTGGAATCGACCCGTCAGAAGCCATGAACGCTATGGCGAACATTTATAGCATGACAAAGAGTTTCGGACTTGCAAAAGAGCAAGCATATACTTTGTCTAAAAGCCTTACCCAGTTAGGCTATGACCTTTCTTCGCTAAAAAATATTCCTATTTCGCAAGCGTTTACGAAGATTCGTTCGGCTATGGCTGGCGAACTTGAGCCAATGCTTCAGCTTGGCGTTGATATTTCTCAAGCAAGACTTCAGCAAGAACTTCTTGCGCTTGGCTTTAATAAGCAGGTTTCCACGCTTTCTCAGGCAGATAAAGCTACCTTGAGATACATTGCAATTTTAAAGCAGACCACCGATGCACAAGGCGATTTTGCTCGAACGCTCTCCAGTCCTGCGAATATGATTCGCATTCTGAAAGCACAGTTGTCTGGTCTTGCGCGAGATGTCGGCTCTTTGCTTTACCCTGCTTTGAAATCCATTCTTCCTCCTCTGATTGCGGCAGTTGAACTTATCCGGGAGTTCGTTCAGTGGGTGGCAAAGCTGATGGGCGTAAAAGTCGTGCTCACTGACTTTGCCAAAAGTGCTGACAGTGTTGGCGGCATCGGTGACGCAATGGACGAAACAACCGATTCGACAAAGAAAGCCACCAAAGCCCTCAAGAACTACACGATGGGTTTTGATGAACTGAATATCATTGACCCCACACAGGGAAGCTCCGGCTCTGGCAGCGGCGCATCTGCTGGCAACATCTTGGGCGATGTAGACCTGTCCGGCTACGATATGTTCAAGAACTATGTCGGCAACGCTGTGGATGAAATCAAGGAAAAACTTCGCAAACTTGCTCCTATTGTTGCTGCTATCGGCGCCGGTTTTGCCGCATGGACTATCGGGAATGCGCTTCTTACTGCGTTGAAAGACACTCATGATTGGGCATACAAGCTCGGGAAAATCGTTGGTGGTCTTAATCCAGAGCTACTTCTAGTAGCTGGGACGGTCGCCCTTATCGTTGGTCGATTTGTTCAACTTTATCAAAACAGCGAAAATTTCCGGCAAGGTTTAGCCCGTATCAAAGATTTGATTTACCTTGCGGGTCTTGGGTTTACGCAAGGCTGGAATATCTCTTTGACTGATGGGAAGCTTGGCGAGTCTATCAAATGGCTAAAAGAAGCTCTTTCTAATCTCGGTCAAGCGATTTGGAATTTGATTCCTGAGGAATGGCAGGGGAAAATCTCTACTGCATTCGAGACAATTCAAAAAGTCGTCAAAGACCTTGACCTCGATTTGGGCGATTTGGTCATGACGCTTATCGGAATCGGTTTGACTATTAGCGGGCATCCCGTTGCTGGCCTTGCAGTTCTTGGCTTTGAAGCCGTCTCTGTCGCCGTGCGTGGTCTTGGCAGTGAAAGCGAAGCAGAAGCATTTCAGCTGAAATCTGATTGGCACGATGCTTTCGTAAATTTCGGCACGATTGCGGCCGAAACAGTGGCAGACATCATAACTGCTCTCGGAAATCTTATCAATGATTTTGCAATTCTTATCGGATGGATTCAAAATGGCGTTTCTGAAACGGAAATGCTTGACATCCAGATGAATGGAAATTTTCTTGAAGGTGCAATCGCGTCTCTTGCGCAAGTTATCCACGACATGGGCGTGTTTATTGGATGGATTATTAAAGGCGTAGACGAATCAGACCGCCTTGCCATCGCCGCCAATGGAAACTTTGCGGAAAAATTTGTTCTCTTGATTGCTGATGTAATCAATGGAATCAAAGACGCTGTAACGTGGTTCGGAAAACTGATTGATAAAGTTTCTAAGTTTAATCCGTTAAGCGTCGGCAAAAACATTATTGATGGCATCACGAAGGGCATCACAGGGAACACCAATGTGTCAAATGACGCGACCAAACAGTTGACCGATGAAATCAAGAAAACCGCTCAAGATGAACTTGATATTCACTCTCCCTCTAAGTGGTTTGAAGGAATTGGCAGCTACGTCGTTCAAGGCCTTGCAAACGGCATCACTGGTTCTCTCGGTTATGTCAACGATGCTATGAATAAACTTGTAGACGCCACCAAGCTCAAGGGCGAAGAGATGGCGAACTATGGCATTGACTGCGGCACAAGCTACGTCAACAGCATCATTTCCGGGCTAGACTCTAAGTGGGCCGAACTCGATAACAACCTCAAAACCAACTTCTTCGGTACGGTGCAGACCTTCATTCAGGCTGCGCAGAGCGGAGATTGGAAAACGGTCGGCACTACCATTGCCGCTGGCATTTGGGGCGCTATGGGCGATGAGCAGCGTAAACGCGTCAAGTCCGTTGCAAGCGATTTGCTTGGCAGACTGAGCAAAGAATTGAAAAGCCAAGCTTCTTCCCTGCTGAATACAGCCGCTACCATTGGCAAAAATTTGGTGAGCGCACTGACTCAGAATTTTGGCGCTGCCACACAAAATACGGCAAAGATGGTCGAGAACATTACCAGCGTGTTCACTAAATCGAAGACTCCGCTCTCGACCGCAGCGCTTGCAATCAGTAAAGGCTTGTCTGGTGGCTTGCTGAGCCAGTTCCCGAAGATGCTTGCTGGCGTAGCTGGTTTGATTACTACGATTGGCGGCGCTTTTACCGCCATGCTGGAGGCAATCGGTGGCACGCTGTCCGTGCTTGGCATTCCTACCGGCTTTGCAATGGTTGCTGGTGGCGTGGCGATTGCCGCTGCTATCGCAGGCATTATTGGCAGTATCAGCCGTTCTAACTATAGCGACAGCTCTCAGTATGCTGGCACATCCAGTTATGACTCCACCTATGGGTCTGGTTCGTATAGCAGCACCTATTCTGCCGCAAGTGGAAACTCCGAAGAATTGAGAGATGCTGTGTACAATGGCTGCTACAATGCATTCCTCGATATATGGCAGCGCTACGGAGAAGAAATTTCTAATGGCAGGGACGTGAAAGTTTACCTTGATGGCAAGCAGCTCACTGCTTCCGTTGAAAAAACGCAGAAAGAACGTGGCATGTCCATTATGGGTACCGAAGTTTACTCTTACTAAGAAAGGATGGTTCAGATGGCCAATATTCCTGCACTGGTTACGGTGAACGGCGTAGAGCTACCGGAACCGTCCTCTTACGAGGGAACGACTAGCACGATCGTGGACTCTGGGCGAAATGTTCAGGGCAAGGTTGTTGGTTCTGTCGTGCGGCATGATGTGGCAAAGGTCTCCATGTCTTGGAACTACCTCACCGCACAGCAGTGGGCCGACATCTTGAGTCTTTTCACTACGAATTTTTACTGCACTGTTAAATTCTATAACCAAGCCACAGCCGGTTATACCACCCGTCAGATGTACGTCTCCGACCGCACCGGCGGAATGTGGCGTAGAGGGCCGAAAACCGGTGGTGTGATGGGATGGACGGGGTGCAAACTTTCTCTTGTGGAGGTATGACACATGGTTGAAGTCTCCGATAAGTGGAAAGAAAAATTTAACGAAACGCTCGTCCCGGAATCTTTTGTAGAGATTACCTGTGGAATTACTGAACCTGGCATCAACAAAAAGGCTACCATCGTCACGTCATCGGCGGCCCCGTTCTCCACCTTTCACAATATTGCGCTTTCTGATAACGCTTCCATTTCGAGATATTCCACAGGAGAGCCCAATCTCACTGTTCTTGATGGAAGCTGTAGCATCGTTCCTTCTTCCCCTCCGTATGGAACTACTGGTTTTTTGAGCGCCGAGATTTTTGACGATTCAAGTCACCCTGTTATTCGGCTTGAGCTTCCGAGCGAAAACAAATCTTCGATTCCCGGTGTTTCAATTTGCTGGTCTACAGCGTTTAACGAATACGCTACAGATTTTTCGGTCAGCGCATATCTTGGGGCCAAAAAGCTGAAAACCGTGACTGTGAACGGAAACAAATCCATTCGTTCTGACGTTGAAGTAGAACTTTCCGGGTTTGATGCTGTAGAGCTAGAGGTGCTGAAGTGGTGTCTCCCCGACCGAAGAGTAAGGGTCGAGCAAGTGAAAATCGGAAGGTATCTGGTGTTTGACAAGACCAAAATCTTGTCCTACAGCCATTCTTCTGCAAGAGACCCTATCTCCGGGCAGCTTTCTCAGGAGTCGATTTCCTTTAGTTTAGACAACAGTGACCGCACATGGGACTCCGTAAACCCTCAAGGGATTTACAAGTACATCTATGAGCGCCAGCCTGTCACCGTTCGTTATGGAATGGATGTTGATGGAAAGACTGAATGGGTGAGCGGAGGAATGTTCTTCCTGTCGGAGTGGAGCGTCCCTGCCAACAGTATTGAGGCGTCCTTTCAGGCGCGAGACGCTTTCCTGTATCTATCCAGCACGAAGTACACCGGAAGAAAATACGGCACGCTCTATGAGATGTGCTACGATGCCTTGGAGCTGTTGGAAGCGGATGAAATTACCTTCGATATTTCGGATGAACTGAAAGATTACTCCACCGACATTACAAGCGATGAGTCTACTTATCACAATTCCGATATTTTGCAGCTTGCGGCAAACGCTGCTGGAATGGCTTTGTACCAGACTCGTGATGGCGTGATAAAAATTAACAGAGTCTACGGAGCCGATACATCCAATCCCGTGTTGGACATTCCAGTACTGAACAATTATTCTTGGCCGGAAATCACCTTTGCTCAAAATATGCTCAACGTGGTGACCACCGCAGGTGGCGTTACCTACGCTTATCCCGAAAGCCCTTCGGGCAAAGGCGTCAGCCAGACTTTGAGCAATGTTATGCTCACAAAGGACATCCTTGCAAAATCCAGGAATGCCCTTACAGAGTCTTATGGAGTCCTTTCCAACCGCCGCAAGGCTTCTCTCACATATCGGGCAAGCCCTACTATTGATGCTCTTGATATGGTAAAGATTCACCATCAGTTCAATTACGATGCTGTCTTGCTGGCAACCAATGTAAAGTACACTTTCAATGGGTGTTTCAAAGGTACTGTAGAGGGGTACATGATGGCAGATGCTCAGGCTATGTCTCTTGACCATACCAGCGAACAGCTTGGATGGGGCGAGTCCGTTATTTTGTCTGCTACCCTCTCCCCTGCTTCTATTGACTCTCCTAAAATCAACTGGGCAGCTTCTCCCGAAGGAATCGTCTCCCTTCACGTTCTGACGAATGCAGAAGGAAAATCCACCTGCCAAGTCAAGTGGAACTCTCCGGGCAAGGCTGTTGTCACAGCTTCAGCAGGCGGCGTCTCCGCAGAATGTTCCTTCGCTACGGCGTCGTACAATCTGTTTGATGTTGCGGAAGGCAGCACCGTTCTTATGAATGAGGGTGGCAACGTGGCCGAGTTCATCGTTGCAAAACATGACTACGAAAGCGAGCTGAATGGAGTCGGGCGAACTCTTCTGGTTCGAAAACACTACGCGGCTATCATGGCTTGGAGCTCTACATGGTCTACTTACGCCAGCAGCAGCGTAAACAGCTGGCTCAACGGAGAGTACTTCAACTCGTTCAGCTCCGCCCAGAAGCAAGCTATCGACAAGACGACTATCTATTATACTCCCGGTTTTTCTGACTCTTATTGCAATTCTGGCAGTAGCAAAGTGACTACGATGGCAAAAAGCATTTTTCTGCTTTCTCACCACGAGTTTGGATACGACACGGAAGGCTCTGATGCTCCGAATTGGACAACTAGCAGCCCGAGCTATAAGCACAACGAGGGCACTCCCCTGCAAAATGCATCTGGAATCCTGAAAACGATGCTTGCCTCTGACATGGAGGGCTCCAGCAGAGGACGATCTATTTGGACGAGAACTCCTTACCTGTACTCGCTTCAGATGCTTCGTGATATTGCTGGCACAAGTTCAAGCGCCAACAAGTACTGGCGGCCTCTGTTAGTTAGCAAACTTGTAAATGCATACGCCGTGCATGATTCTACGTTACAAGTGAATACCAACGCAGAGACAATTTCCTACGCCACCAATGATGAAACCCCTCGTAAGTACGATAATGTTGTTCACCCTGCATTTACCGTCCCAAAGTCTCTTGCTATTGATGCTGAGGGAAAACTGATTTTTTAAGAGGCGAAATATGGCAACATGGATAACCGACCGAACGCAGGCGGATATAGACCGGGTCAAAGAGCTGACCGCAAAGGCAAGAACCGGCACATGGACAGAAGAGGAGCAGCAAGAATGGGCTTCTGGCATGAAAGGTGCGCTCAGCTACACCGATTACAACCGCATTGAAAACGGAATCAAAGAACTTGCTGAAATCGTTGGCGCATCTTATTCTGCAAGGATTGTACAGCAAAACATTCAAGTTGTTACTGCGAAAAATGAAAGCGGCGACATCCCCGCATGGGACACTTATCCCGCCAAATCCGAATACTTTATGCCGCTGACTGCCAAGAAAGCGGGCCTGCGACTCCGCTCGCTGGAGTTCCGCGTCAAGGGCTATGTGCCGGGCACGATGCGCACCGTCCTGCGCAAGTACGGCTCCACGACCGCCCTAGTGGATAAGTTCATCGACATTATCCGCGGCTACAACGACGTGGTGCTGGACATGGGCAGCATCGCGCTGGAAAAGGGCGTCGAATACCAGCTCTATTTCGCCGCCTCCAACAACTTCTACCCGCCCTCTGTCCAGCCCTCCTGGGTCGCAGCAAACGACTGCATCGACATCGCCCACGGCAGCGCCTACTATGGCGACGACACCACCCTCATCTTCTCCGGCACCGTCGTGCTGCAGGAGACCTGAACCACACCGAACACATATCCTGAAACAGAAAGAGAGGTACTGACTATGACCCATCACAAGATTTCCGCATCCACCCTGGCCCGCACCGCTGCGCTGGCGCTGGCCCTGACCAATCAGGTGCTCAGCGCCGTGGGCAAGCCCATGCTGCCCATCGAGAGCGCCCAGCTGGAACAGCTCATTTCCAGCGGCCTGACCGTTGCCGCCGCCCTCGCCAGCTGGTGGAACAACAACAGCTTCACCCCTGAGGCCATCGAGGCCGACGACTTCATGACCCGCCTCAAGCAGCAGAAGCGATAAACGCTTAAACGAACACAGCGCCCCGGAGCAGTCTGCTCCGGGGCGCTGTGTTGTGTTTGAAGAAAAGTTTATCTCAGGCGTTCCACTGGACATCCTCTGCGGCCACATGGCCGTCCTGTACGCTGATAACAGCGGCGCGGGCATCCATGCCGGATGTCTTTTTGAAAAGGTCCGTGTAGATGGTCATGCCAGCCATCATCAAGACAGCCAGTGCAAGGCCGACCAGACGAATCATCATACCGTCAACATTCTCGTTCATGATACCTTCTCCTTTTTCTCTTTTGCGGCCCGGCAGACACCATTCTGCCGCAGCCCGCAGCCTAATTTTCCGCTGCGGACCCCCTCTATCGGCCCGCAGCGATGCATTTCCCAAGACATTCCAAAGAAAAAAGCCTGAGGTGAACACACCCCAGGCTCCATTGTCTGTCTGACTGGTATAATAATCTCTTTTGCAGTTTTTGTCAAGAGGGGGAGAACGGAGGTTCAAATTTTTTCTCTCCTGCCCTGCTTCGACAAGGTTTGCGCTCCCTTTGCTGCTGTGTTATACTATTATCGCTGCCCTTACCTACTCTGGCAACAGGGAGGGGGTGTGCAAAATGGACTCTCTGTTCAACAGTTTCCTCGTGACTGTCGTAGCGAATGTAGTCTCGTACTACATCTGCAAGTGGCTTGACAGCCACCGCAAGGGTAAGTAAGCCCAAAAGAACCCCCTCGGAGTCGCATTCCGAGGGGGTTCGCTTTTGGTGAGCAAATGAACTCTCTAGCCAGTTTCCTTTGGCTACTTTTATTATATGCCAAACAGCAAAAATGTCAAGTCATCTGGAAAAAAGTTTACTTTTACCGGCCTGCGCAGTCGTGCTCCCCAGTCCGCTGGGAAACTCCTGCTAAACAAAAACGGCTCTGCCGAAGCAGAGCCGTAAAAGCCGTAATACGGTAAAATCAGCGCTTGCTGAACTGGGGAGCACGACGTGCAGCCTTCAGACCGTATTTCTTGCGCTCCTTCATACGAGGATCGCGGGTCAGGAAGCCTGCCTTCTTCAGAGCAGTGCGGTTCTCATCGCTCTGCTGCAGCAGGGCGCGGCTCAGGCCGTGGCGGATAGCGCCAGCCTGGCCGGAAACACCGCCGCCGGAAACGCGGACGACGACGTCATACTTGCCCTCCAGGCCCAGCAGGACCAGCGGAGAACGGACGATCAGCTTCAGGGTCTCCAGACCAAAGTAGTTGTCGATGTCACGATCGTTGATGGTGACCTTGCCGGTGCCGGTGTAAACGCGAACGCGGGCAACGGAATCCTTACGACGACCAGTGCCGTAGAAATAAGGTTTGGTTTCGTACATGTTCGATTGCCTCCTTCTTAGAACTCGATCTTCTCGGGCTTCTGAGCTGCGTGAGCGTGCTCGGCACCCTGGTAGCAGTGCAGGCGGGTCAGAGCCTTCGCACCGATGGTGTTGGAAGGGATCATGCCCTTGACAGCGTAGGTCATAGCCAGGTCGCTGTTCTCAGCCATCAGCTTGCTGTACTGGACCTTCTTCAGGCCGCCGATGAACTTGCTGTGGGTGATGTGGAACTTCTGCTCGGCCTTCTTGCCGGTCAGAACGGCCTTGTCGCAGTTGATGACGACGACGAAATCGCCGCAGTCAACATTGGGGGTATAATCGACCTTCTGCTTGCCGCGCAGCAGAACAGCAGCCTCAGCAGCGACGTGGCCCAGGCTCTTGCCGGCAGCGTCGAGCAGATACCACTTGCGCTCGACTTCAGCGGGCTTGACGAGAGTAGTGCTCATATCTATTTCCTCCTGATAAGTGTTTCAACGGTTCCATGCACCTTTTGGGGCGCGAGTGTCAGTATACATCACAAGAACGTCCCTGTCAACATCATTTTTCGATTTTTTCAGCTCAGTTTTTTTAATCTCTTGTTTTCTCTTGTTTTCTCTTGAAATCTCTCGTTTTCTCAAATCGCATTTTCGTTTCTGTTTTTGCGGCAGAGCGCTACAATTTCAGCCCCGAGTATGTTATACTAATAAAGATGCAGCCCCACCCCCGGGGCTGAGCCTTACATTTATGAGGAGGACATTCCTTCATGCCGAAAGACATCCACCAGCGCGACACCGCGCAGCAGCGCTCTTCCCGCCTGCTGCTGGCCATGGGCATCATCGTCCTGCTGGGCGCACTGGCCTATTTTGTGCTGACCCTCGTGGTCAACCGCCGCACCCCCGCTTCGCCTGACACCCGCTACACCGCCGAGAACGGCATTTCCGTCTACTACGAGTCCGCCGTCTGGCCGGTGTGCGAGATGACCGAGGACGCCACCCTTGGCCGTGCGCTGGAACTGGCCTCTGCCCAGAGCAGCGACGACGCCAACTATCAGGTCGTGCTCTTCCAGAAAGGCACGAAAGACACCTATGAGGACTTCATCGGCCAGTCGGAAAAAGAGCTCAAGCAGGCTTACGGCGTCATCAGCCCCCGGAAGGTCAACCTGAACATCGACGGTGCCGCCGTCACCGCCGTGCGCTGTGATATTCAGGCTTACTACGCCGTGCTGGCCACCATCGAGTACGACAGCGGCGACGTCATCTATGTCTCCGGCCTGACCAAGCTGGCCTCCATCAGCGACATCGTCAACCTCGTGGAGAGCGTGAGCCTGTCATGAGCGACACGAAAGCGATGCAGCGGCTCTGCGGCCTGATGCGCAAAGCCGTCCAGCAGTACGAGATGCTGGCCCCCGGCGACCGCGTTCTGGTGGGCGTTTCGGGCGGCAAGGACAGCGTAGCTTTGACCATCGGTCTCGCGCGGCTGCGGCAGTACCTCGGCTTTCCGTTCGAAGTCGTGGCCGTCACCCTCGACCCCCAGTTTGGCGGCAAGCCGGTGGATTACTCCGCGCTGGAAGCGCTGTTCCGGCGGTATGATGTTTCCTATGAGGTGCGCCGCACCCTCATCGGCCCCATCGTCTTCGACTACCGGAACGAGAAGAATCCCTGCTCCCTCTGCGCCAAGATGCGCCGGGGCACGCTCCACATCGCTGCCGAAGAGCTGGGCTGCAACAAGGTGGCGCTGGGACATCATCTGGACGACGCCATCGAGACGTTTTACATGAACCTCTGGCGGGAGGGCCGCATCGGCTGCTTCTCGCCGGTGACAGAGCTGTCCGACCGGGGGCTGACCCTCATCCGGCCTCTCCTGCTCGCCACAGAGCAGGAGGTGCGCTGTGCGGTGAGGGAAGAAGGCTTTCCCATCGTCAAGAGCCGCTGCCCGGCCGACGGCGTGACCACCCGGGAGGACACGAAAAACTTTGTCCGGGAGCGGTGCCGCACCGACCGGGCTTTCCGGCAGAAGACCCTTCACGCTCTGCAGGAGAGCGGCATCGACGGCTGGCGTCCTTTGCACCCGGCCCGTACATCAAAAAAGGAGGACACAGCCCATGCAGATGCCTGCATTTGAAAAACACGTCTGGGCCGAGATAGACCTTGACGCCCTGCGCCACAATTTCCGCGCCGTGAAGGCCCGGGCCGGGGAGATGCCTCTGTGCGCCGTCGTCAAAGCCGACAGCTACGGCCACGGTGCCGTAGAGTGCGCCAAGGTCTTTGCCGAAGAGGGGGCCGCATGGCTGGCTGTGAGCTGTCTGGCGGAAGCCCGTCAGCTGCGCAAAGCCGGGCTGACGCTGCCCATCCTCATTCTGGGCCATGTGGAGCCGGGCTGTGCGCCCGTCCTCAACCAGGAGGACATCACCGCCGCCTGCTACTCCCTGCCCCAAGCCAAGGCCCTCAGCGAGGCCGCCTGTGCCGCCGGCGTGAAGGTAAAAGTGCATCTCAAGGCCGACACCGGCATGGGCCGCATCGGTTTTGCGCTCCGCACCGACTTTGACGCGGCGCTGGCCGGGATGCTGGATGCCTGCCGCCTGCCGGGTCTGGACGTGACCGGCCTGTTCCAGCACTTTGCTGTGGCCGACGACGACAGCGCCGACAGCGTGGCTTATACCAGCCAGCAGCACGAGCTCTTCGTCCGGGCCTGTCAGGGCCTTGCCGAGGCCGGGTTTGAGCCTGCTGTCGTCCACTGCGACAACTCCGCCGGGGTGATGCTCCACCCCGACTGGCCCGCCGGACTGCCCCGCACCCACTGCATGGCACGCCCCGGCATCGTCCTCTACGGCTTCGACCCCAGCGATGAAGTCCGCTTCGGCATCTTCCGCCCGGTGATGAAGCTCAAGACCATCGTCAGCATGGTCAAGGAGATGCAGCCCGGCCAGTCGGCCAGCTACGGACGCCGCTTCACCGCGGAAAAGCCCACCAAGGTCGCCACCCTCTGTGCCGGTTATGCCGACGGCTACCCCCGCCTTTTGAGCTGCGGCAAGGGCATCGTGGAGATAAAGGGCATGCCCTGCCCGGTTCTGGGCCGGGTCTGCATGGACCAGATCATGGTGGATGTTTCGGCTCTGCCCGACGTGCAGGAAGGGGACGAAGCCATCCTGTGGGGCGGCGAAGTGAGCGACAGCGCCGAGACCATCGCCCACAAGACCGATACCATTTCTTACGAGGTGCTCTGCGGCGTTTCCCGCCGGGTGCCCCGCGTTTACCTGGAAAACGGCGGCATCAAGGCCGTCGAGGACTGGATCCTATAAATTTCGGAGGAACTACATGGCAAGAGACAACATCCGCAACTTCTGCATCATCGCGCACATCGACCACGGAAAATCCACCCTCTCCGACCGCATCCTCGAACTGACCAAGAGCGTGGACGAGCGGACGATGGAGGACCAGATCCTCGACAGCATGGACATCGAGCGGGAACGCGGCATCACCATCAAGGCCCGCGCCGTCACCATGAACTACACCGCCAAGGACGGCAAGGTGTACGAGTTCAACCTCATCGACACCCCGGGCCATGTGGACTTCGCTTACGAAGTCAGCCGCAGCCTCGCCGCCTGCGAGGGCGCTATCCTCGTGGTGGACGCCACCCAGGGCGTGGAGGCCCAGACCCTCGCCAATACCTATATGGCGCTGGAACACGACCTCGAGCTGGTGCCTATCCTGAACAAGATCGACCTGCCCTCTGCCCACCCGGACGAGGTGGCGCAGGAAGTGGAGGACGTCATCGGCCTGCCCTGCCTCGACGCGCCCCGCGTCTCGGCCAAGACCGGCCTGAACATCGATCAGGTGCTGGAGCGTGTGGTCAGCGACATCCCCGCCCCCACCGGCGACCCGGACGCCCCCCTCAAGGCCCTCATCTTCGACAGCATCTACGACAGCTACAAGGGCGTCATCGTCTATATCCGCGTCTTTGAAGGTACGGTCAAGCCCGGCGACACCATCCGCCTGATGGCCACCGGCGCACAGTTCACGCTGGTGGAAGTGGGCCACATGGGTGCCACCAACCTGACCCCCTGCGCCCAGCTGCAGGCCGGCGAAGTCGGTTACCTGACCGCCAGCATCAAGACCGTGCAGGACACCCGCGTCGGCGACACCGTCACGCTGGCGAATAACCCCACCCCCGAGGCTCTGCCCGGCTACCGTCAGGTCAAGCCCATGGTGTTCTGCGGCATCTACCCCGCCGACGGCGCAAAGTACCCCGATTTGAAGGACGCGCTGGAAAAGCTGCAGCTCAACGACGCCTCCCTGACCTTTGAGCTGGAAACCAGTGCCGCGCTGGGCTTCGGCTTCCGCTGCGGCTTCCTCGGCCTGCTCCACATGGAGATCATCACCGAGCGTCTGGAGCGTGAGTTCGATCTGGACATCATCACCACCACGCCCAGCGTCCGCTATCGTCTGACCCTGACCGACGGCACCGTGGAGATGATAGACAACCCGTCCAGCTACCCCGACCCCTCCAACATCGTCAAGCAGGAGGAGCCCTTCGTGGACGTCCACCTCTACACCCCCAACGAATACGTCGGCAGCCTGATGGACCTGTGCCAGAACAAGCGCGGCGTCCTCATCGACATGAAGTATATGGACGACGTGCGTGTGGACCTGCACTACGCCCTGCCTCTGGGCGAGATCGTCTACGACTTCTTCGACGCCATCAAGAGCCGGAGCCGCGGCTACGCCAGCTACGACTACGAGTTCAAGGAGTACCGCGAAAGCGACCTCGTCAAGCTGGACTTCCTGCTCAACGGCGACCCCGTAGACGCTCTGTCCATGATCGTCTTCCGCGACAACGCCTACGCCAAGGGCCGCCGCATCTGCGAGAAGCTGCGGGACAACATCCCGCGCAACCTCTTCGAGATCCCCGTTCAGGCGGCCATCGGCGGCAAGATCATCGCCCGCGAGACGGTCAAGGCCATGCGCAAGGATGTGCTGGCCAAGTGCTACGGCGGCGACATCTCCCGCAAGAAAAAGCTGCTGGAAAAGCAGAAAGAGGGCAAAAAGAAGATGCGCCAGCTCGGCAGCGTCTCCCTGCCCAGCGAGGCGTTCACCGCCGTGCTCAAGCTCGACAGCGACGACGATTGATCTTGGTTTTTCCGCTCCCCTCCCGCCCGGAGGGGAGTTTTTTTCCTCTCTGGCGGTCGGCTAAGAATCTTAGCTCAAATCTTGACCTTTCTTCCGACATTGTGTACAATGAGACTAGGTTAAATCAGGTTGTCATTTTATGTCATTTGGAGGCGAACAGAGTAACCTTTCGCACCCAGAAATAAAACGAGAAGGAATGGATACAACGATGCGGATCGCGATGGTAGGGTCAATGCTGTGAGTTCTCTGCCCGGAATGGTTCGGGGAGAGTTTGGTATAAACAACGAGTGGATTATTGGTGTATCCCATATCGATTCCTCCTAAAAAATCGAGACCCGGATCACTCCAAGTCTCATATGTTTGTGTTATTGTGTTTAATCCATATCGGAATAATCAAAGCTGATGTCCAGCGAGGTCGCATTGATGCGGTAATCTGCCGTAAGCACCGACTCCCATCCCTCACAGCGGGATCCACGCTTGCTGCGGGAGGACTTCTTTTCTGCCGGAGCGGCCTTTTCTGCGCTTTCGTCCCCTTCCGGCACCGCTGCTCCGGTGGGATCCACGCTTGCTGCGGGAGGACTTCTTTTCTGCCGGAGCGGCCTTTTCTGCGCTTTCGTCCCCTTCCGGCACCGCTGCTCCGGTGGGATCCACGCTTGCTGCGGGAGGACTTCTTTTCTGCCGGAGCGGCCTTTTCTGC
>OHEZ01000137.1_pt1 | contig 63185 bp, 60 predicted proteins | sample 1567391 | NCBI WGS metagenome assembly OHEZ01 (sample SAMEA3879518, study PRJEB24766) | human gut metagenome | biome: human-associated habitat; feature: feces | place: USA | collected 1985/1987
CCTCTTTTATACTTCTTGAGGTTATCAACGAGGGACTGCTGCGCCCCTATTCGACGCTCTAATACAATCATGAAGTCTGCGATTTTTTGCTGTTCCGCTGAATCCTGCGGCATGTAATGTTTCGTGTCAAAGAACTCATCGGTTGGCACATTCAAAAGCCCATGATTTCTTGCTCCTTCGGCAGAGATCATGTAAATCTCACGATACCATTTGAGTGAATCAAAGTAGGCTTTTATAAAATCAGAATCGTGTTTCTTGAGTGCAAAGCAAATGTAGAGTGTAGAAAGCGCACCCATATCATAGCGGTCAAGACGCTTGACGGAGCCAAAATCGTACCCGACTGAATAACTCTTGTTGTAGGCATATTCACCATTCTTCAAGAGATAATAGCCACTCATGTCTTTGCTGGCTACGGTCTTATTGAAGTAGCTGATCTGATCCACAAGCCCATCTTTGGACGAAATTGTGAGAGGCAGACTCGTTTCGTTATTGGTGTTCTTCCGTGTGACACGCTCTGCAAAATCTGAAAGTTTCTCAGCTTTCCACGGCTCATCGAAGCCCGGGAACCGGAGTTTCGGACGCTTCTCAAGACCGTTACTTGAGGATACATTTGCCATAATTATTTGCCCTCCACATCAAAGGGAAAATCAAGTCCCAGCTCATCGAAAAACGGTTTCAGTTGTGCGTCGATGCCTTTGATCTCAGCCTGAATATTGCGGATTTCTGCTGCAACAGCATTGAGGTCGATTTCCTCTTCCGGCTCAAAGGTATCAACATAGCGAGGAATGTTCAGATTGAATCCGTTCTCTTCGATCTCCTGCATAGTGGCAACATGAGCGTACTTATCGACATCCACACGATGCTCGTAGGTTTCGACGATCTTATCAATGTCGCACTCACGGAGGATATTCTGATTCTTTCCGGCTTCAAAGTCGTTGGACGCATCAATGAAGAGAATGTTATCAGAGTTGCCGTTGCGCTCTCTCTTGAGGACAAGAACACATACCGGAATGCCCGTGCCAAAGAAGAGGTTTGCAGGAAGACCGATAACAGCGTCCAGCACATTCAACTTTTGGATCAGGTGCTTACGGATCACTTCTTCGGCTGCGCCACGGAACAGAACACCGTGAGGCAGCAGGACAACAGCTCGTCCGTCTTCGTCCATGTGGTAAACCATGTGCTGCACAAAAGCAAAGTCAGCCTTGCTCTTAGGCGCAAGTTTGCCGTATTCATTGAAACGCTCGTCCTCCATGAAGTGCATATCAGCAGACCAATTTGCAGAATACGGAGGATTTGCAACCTGAACACGGAACTTCATGTCTCCGAAGTAGTCATGCTCAAGCGTATCGCCATTGTAGATATTGAAGTTGCGATACGGGATGCCGCGAAGGATCATGTTCATTCGGGCAAGGTTATAAGTAGTCGAGGTCAATTCCTGACCGTAGTAGTTACGCACATTTGCATAGTTTTTGAGACGAAGCAGCAGAGAGCCGGAACCGCAAGTCGGATCGGCTGCGTCCTTAACATCGGTCAAGCCAAGACAAGCAAGGCGGCACAGCAGCTCGGCAGGACCCGAAGGCGTATAGAACTCACCGGCTTTCTTACCGGCTGTGGCAGCGAACTGACCAATCAGATACTCGTAGGCATTACCCAACACATCAATCTTCGTGTCATCCACGCTGAAATTGATCTCGTCCAGCGAAGCAATGATTTTCGCCATGACAGCACTTCTATCTTTAACGGTATGCCCCAGCTTCGTAGAATCAAGCTGCATATCGGAGAACAATCCGTCAAAGTCTTCCTGCGAATCGTTGCCGATAGTGGATTCCATCAGAGCGTTGATTGCTTTCTGCAAGAACTCAATGTCGAAGGAACGGTTCTCAACCATCTTGACCATCTTGCGGAACAAATACTCAGGTTCGATGATGTAGCCGAGGTCACGCAGAGCTTCTTCTACGATGGCAGCCTTGTATTCTTCGTCATTCCAAGCAGCCTCGTAACTGATATTATCGTCTTTGAGAAGATTAACCATGTACTTCTCGGTCTTATCGGAGAGGTAGTAATAGAAGATCATGCCCAAGATATAGTTCTTGAACTCGTATGCCTCCATGTTACCTCTCAGGGCATTTGCCATCGCCCATAGTTTGTTGCAAAGCTCTTTCTGGTGAGCCTGAATAGAATTATCCATTGTTCTCTCTCCTTATTGGTATTTCTCGGTGTGCTGCCGGATAAATTCGACGATCCGGTTGACCAAAGACCTCTTCTTGAGCAGCGGCATGGGCTTCTCAATACGGTCACGGATGTTTCCTGCATCCATTGTGCCGGAGAACTCATACTCAGAAATGATGTCCGTCAGCATGGAGGAATCAATATCCTCAGTCTTTGCGAAAGCAACGATTTCTTCTCGTTTCGCTTCATTTTCAAAGTCGTTGTATGCAGCATCAATCTCGTCCGCACTTTCAAGTCCAACAACGACACGATCCAAGAACGCTTGAAGAATTTCAACCTTGCGAAGCAACTGCGGATTATCCGTTCTGCTCAATTCTTCCTTGATGTGCTTGATGTCGTAGTCCTTCTGCTTCTTGTCATCAAAATGGATGTTGCGGATCAAGTTCATGATATAGGCAACATTGATACGGTCACTCTCCATGATCTCAATGCAGAAGTCCACATCATTCAGGACAGATACGACTTCTCGATCAGTTTTTTGCCGGGAGTAAAGCATCAGATACTTGCTCTTGTAGTCCTGATACTCCTGCTCGGACATGATGAGCGCATCCTGATCAAAGCTGAACTCAATGAATGTCTGCAAGGATTGGAGGTATTTTGTCAGCTCACGGAAAGTGATGACAAACTTCTTTTGGTCATCTTCGCTCTGCATGGTATCGACGGACTCAGGGTAGAGTGCCACTTCCTTGAGCTTCATAACCATTTCATTGAACTTCTCAACAAAATACTGATAGCCCGGAACGACAATGCCGGAGGTGTCCTGGCTCTTGGAGAAGAGCGTCAGCGCATCATCTGTCCGTTTCTTGAGGTTGCGGTAGCAGATGATGATACCAAACGGTTTGGTTTCTTTCTCGACACGGTTCGTGCGAGAATAGGCTTGCAGCAGATCATGGTACTTCAAATCCTTGTCCACATACAGCACAGAGAGCTGCTTGCTGTCAAAGCCGGTCAGGAACATATTTACGACAATGAGAATGTCCAGAGACTTCGTTTTCTTGCCTTTGACACGATCTGAAATATCCTTGTGATACGCGGAGAAGGTGTCGGTAGAGAAATTCGTGCCGTACATCTCGTTATAGTCCTTGATGATACGCTCCAAGGCATCTCGGCTATGCTCGTCCTTGCCCTCGGCATCTTCGTTCTGCCCATAGGAGAAGATACCGCTAATGTTCAGATCATGTTTGATCTTCTTGAAGATGTCGTAATATTTGACAAGAGCTTCAATGGAGGAAACAGCAAAGATAGCCGTGTACTGACCATTTCTTGTTTTGGCTTTGTGGTTCTGGACGATGTGGTTTGCAATGAGGGACATTCTCTCATCCGACATATAGAGTTCGCCAACATCAATCGCGTCAGCCAATGTCGGATCGTCCCAGTCAAAATCGCCTTCCATCGTCTTTATGTACTCAATATGGAAACCGAGGACATTGTTATCGAAGATAGCATCCTTGATCAGATAGTTATGCAAACATTCCCCAAACAGCATTTCGGTGGTCTGTGTGATCTTGCCCTCCGTCTTTCCGTTCACTTCAAAACGGGGCGTACCGGTAAAGCCAAAGAACTGCGCTTTCTTGAAATGCCGAACAATATCCTTGTGCATATCTCCGAACTGGCTGCGGTGGCATTCGTCAATGATGAAGACAACCTTTTCGTCACGGTATGCGTCCATTACCTTTTCGTATTGAGGACGCTTAACGGCATTTGCCATCTTCTGCATCGTCGTGACAATGAGCTGCCGGTTCTTATCCTTCATTTGCCGCACAAGAATGTCCGTGCGATCTGTGACATCCACAGAGCCAGCCTCAAACTTGTTGAACTCTTCGGTGGTCTGAGAGTCCAAGTCCTTACGGTCAACAAGGAAGATAACCTTCTTGATGTTCGGATTGGCTGCGAGGATTTGAGCTGTCTTAAAGGATGTCAGCGTCTTTCCTGCACCGGTGGTATGCCAGATATAGGCGTTGCGATTTGTGAGCGTAGCCTGCCTTATAAGGGCTTCTACGGCATACACCTGATAGGGGCGCATAACCATCAGAATCTTATCCGTATCGTTCAGAATGGTATAGCGTGTCAGCATCTTGATGATGTGATCCCTTGCCAGAAAAGAGATTGAGAAGTCCTTCAGGTTGGTAATACGGATGTTGTTGAAATCCGTCCAGAAGAAGGCGAGGCTATACATCAATTCCCTGTCGGAGTTGGCAAAATATTTGGTATCAACGCCGTTGGAGACAATGAAAAGCTGAATGAAGTGATATAGTCCGTTATAGGAGTGCTTCTTATAGCGCATGACCTGATTGACCGCCTCTCGAATGTCAATACCTCTGCGCTTTAGCTCGACCTGAATCAACGGCAAGCCATTCACAAGAATCGTCACATCATAGCGGTTGACATACTTTCCTACAACCGTTGTCTGATGTGTAACTTGGAAGATATTCTTGGTGTGATCCTGATCGAAGAAAGACAGGTAAACCTTCGTCCCGTCCTCACGCTCAAGGACAAACTTGTCTCTCAGAATTTTTGCGCTCTGGAACACGGACTTTCCAAGCATGAGGTTAAAGATACGCTCCCACTCTTTATCGGTGATAGGCGTATCAAGTTTGGGTGCATTGAAGGCTTCAAACTGAACTTTGAAGTTCTCCACCAATGCGTCATAATCAGGAATATCGACTGTGCTGTATTCCTGCTTGTTTAGCTGCTCTATGAATTGCTGCTCAAGAGCCGCTTCGCTTTGGTATGCCATATCTTCATCTCCAATACTTGAGGATCATTTTTTGTTGCCAACCGATCCTCATTTTATTTTATCACGGCTACTGTCCGATATAACGGACTTATTTTCGTCTTATTTCCAATGTCACATCGCCATTATCCGCAATGGACATTTGCATCGTTTTCAAATACTTGTCCACAAACTGTTTCTGTTCCGAAGAACTCATTTCAATTCGAGTCGCTTTTAACGCCTCTGTGAACATCTCGTAGATATTCAGCCGCACCGCCTGGTCTATGTAATGATACATCTCTTTGAACAGTGCGCCGATCTTAATATCCTCTGCATTGCCGGAGTAGAAGTCATCAATGTAGCAATAGAATATACCGGCATTGACAAGTGCGTTCTTCAAATCCGGTCCGCAGTTTTCGCGCTCTATCATGACAAGGAACCGAGCCTCCGGTAAAGAAGAAATCAGTCCCCAATAGTCGGAGTCGCTGGACACCAAAATAAAGGAATCCACATTGTTTTTGTAATGCTCCTGACAAGTTCGGGCAATCAGCATCACATCGACCAGAGACTTGTTCTGCTTTACCCGTTCGGTCATCATGTGTTCGACCGGGATGTGGGTAAAACTATCCAGAATACGCCAAGCAGATGCACTATGCACATCATCAAACAGGATGATGGATGCTATCTTCTGTGTGTACTGATAGTCAAGATTCTTGAGCGTAGCGCAGAGCTTGTACGGATCAGAGTTTTCACAATCTACCACTACGACAACCTTTTCGCTGCTACCAATAAACTCGTAGATGCTTCCTTTAATGTAACTTCCAGCATCAGAAACTTTACTGTACTCTGTAAAGTAGTCACCGTTCATTTGATAAAGCAGCGTCACGAATTTTTTATCGTTATAGAGCAGATTACCGACATCCTCCGGTTCCCAGTTTATATACATCTGGTAAGGATAAAAGAGCAAGTGAGCGTAATAAATATCTGCTGCTGCTTTTGTCCCTTCCTCTTTCAAGCCATCTGGCATGAGAAAGAGGTTTTTTACATACAGCCAATTCAGCCAAAGAGGAAATAGCTTCTTGCAATTATTGATCCGATCAGAAATCAGCTTGTTTATCTCAACGATATGCTGACTTAGCTTCGTGCTGGACTTCTTTATAAAACTAATGCCATCCGCATTTAGTTGTTGAAGGCTATCCTGCGGCACATATTCCGGCATACTGCTGATTGAGAGATAACTAAACTTCATGCGCTCGTTGATATGCTTGAAGTTTCTTTCAATCGCTGTCCTTATGATACACAAATGACGGATTATCCGTGCCGTTTTGTCTGCATCAAGTTTTTCGTATATCTCTATTTTGGGTGCTTCATGCTCATTATCAAAAATTCGTTTCGGAACACCAATCAAATATGCAACCTTAGAAACAATTTCATAGGTGCTGTCTTTGTAGGTGACTCGATCATCTGTGGGAAACGCCTCCGCTTCAACGAGGGCATTTTTCTCAGTCACAGCATTCTCAAGGACATCCATATATGCTCCTTTCGCTGAGGTATTTTTCTCTACCTATAACAGAATAGCCGCACGAAAACTCGGACCTACTTCTTGCCCGTTCGCACAGCTTCACATATATCTCCAATGTCACAATTCAAATAGTCGCAAATGCGCAGCAGAACAGAGAGAGCTACATCCTCGTTCTTATTGAGCTTACTCATCGTGCCAGGAGACAGCTCTATATCCTTGCGTAAAGTTGATTTTGGGATCTCTCTTTCGATGAGCATGACCCATAATTTCTTATAGCTTATCTTCATAAAAGCACCTCTCTCAAACGCTTATAGTGAGACTCATTATATTATACACCAAACGCTTCAAATTTTCAATACGATGCTCCAAAAATTCAAAATATATTTCAAGTTCATGGAGCGCATTACGAAGAAGAAAGCCTGAGCCGATTTATTCATACGGCTCAGGCTTTGGTGGTTATTCCAACTCGCTACTTTTGGCTTTTTCATGCTCCTGTGAAAGCGTTGGACTGAGGAAATCATCGACATTTGCCTTCATGGTATCAATCACTTTAGCCTCTTTTTTGAGCCTTGCTCGTTCGTCGTAGAGACGCTGCTGCTCTTCCAAAAGGCGTTGCTGCTCGGCTTGCAGAGACTTCATACTTGGAAGTTTTTCACCATCTTGCATAGCAAGCAATGTACTCTTTGCTGCTTCAAAAACGACAAGCTCTGCCTCGTGCGCAGCTCGAAAACTCTGCTTGTTCTTCGTCTTTGAGTAGGCATCATAGACCGGCTTGAGCTTTTGATAGGTTGAGATATTCTTGATAAGCGGCTGCACCTTTCGGAGCTGCGCTTCAACGACTTTCAAGTCAGCGCCGGTACGCTCATAAGAACTATGAATGTCTTCGACTTTCTTTTCAAGATCGGCATATTGAAGCAGCTCGTTCTCAGTGAGGTAGTTTAGCGTTCTGGCGGCTTCTTTGAGGATCTTAATCTTCATAGAATGCTCAAAGCCCTTGCTGTCGATCTGCTTAATTCTGTTTTGAATATCGCTGATGAGAGAGATGTTCTTCCTACCGTTCTGCATCTGCCGTCTGCGGGCATTGCGTCCTTGAATGCGTTCCTTGATCCGGTCCTCGGTGTAGTTATCTCCGATGGTTTTTGCACGGGTGAAACGCTCTTGCCCTTCGGCACGGAAGGAGATGTATTTGCCGGTTTTGATTTCATATCCGGCGTCCTGCATCAGCTTCAAAAACTCATCGTAGTCCTTTGCTGTGACCACACAGCGTTCAATGGTCTGCTTGAGTTTTTGCTTCCAACTTGTACCGCGTTTGGCTTCGGTGTATTCCTTGTAGTCCATGCCTTTTCCCTGAGAGGGAGGAATAACTGACAGCCCGTGTTCAGCACATATCTCATCACTGAGATGCCGCATCTCACGATAGGTTTTCTTATTGCTTCGGTACGCATGGAAGTCAACATAGTTGACAGCGTTAAAGATAATATGATTGTGGCAATGCCCCTTGTCGATGTGCGTTGCAATCACATACTCGTACTTTCCCTTGAGCCATTCGTCGGCAAACTGCTTACCGATTTCATGCGCTTGTTCCGGCGTGACTTCATCAACCGCAAAGGATTGGATCAGATGTCGGGCGATCACCTTCGGCATCTGCATTCCTTGTTGAGCAGCAAGATTTCTTGTCCACTCAAATTCCTTCGCTGCGGCATCGCTGGCAGCGCAACCATAGGAAGAGACATAGAGCTGGTCATCTGTTTTCTGCGGATCAAGAATGTATGCGAGAGCCTTGTTCACAGTTCCTCGGATTGGCTTGATTTTAGTAATCGCCATATCTCAGCCTGCCTTTCTTTCAGCTCTGCAACATCGTCCTCATAGAAGTGTCCTGTGGAGTTGATTCGACGGCAAATGTGATTGATATTTGCCGCTGCGCGAGATACTGCTGCGGCAAGTTTCTTCTGCTGCGTGTAGTCCACTTTGATGATGTAACCGTCAATCGCCATCTTGCGAAGATACGCTCCCATGTTGTTTGTACCAAGCTGTTTCATCTTTCCTTTGATAATCCGTTTCTCGTCATCTGAAACAAAGAAGAGTATCTGATTTGGTCGTGTTCTGTTTGCCATAAGCGGTTTGTCCTTTCATAAAGATAGAGGGTTTGGGAGACATCCCAACAAGCATTTTCGGGATTAAGGGGAGGGTTTCCTTAATCCAAAATCGCCGTGTGTATATACACCGGCTGTGCTTGCTATTCTCTAAAATCGTAATCTTAGTTGGAAGTCCCCCGTAAAATACCCCTTCGTAATACAACGGACAAATTCCGCGTTTTTGTCTCACGCATAAAAGAAAAAGACGCTCGAAAGCGTCTTTTTAGTATTGTTCAAGCGATGAGAACGCATCACTCTCAATGGTCAGAATGTCATCCATCGGAATCTTTGTGCCGTCCTGCATGGTAATCAGCCGTTCAAAATCATCCAGCTTTTTCACGATGCCTGTTGCTTCAAGATAAGCACCACCGGCTTTTCTCTCATCTGCTTTGAAATATGTGACTGCTACCTCCGGCTCATCTTCAAGGTGCTCCACAAGAAACTGAAACTTCAAATTTAGGCTATGGAGTTCTTCATCATCCAACTCAATCTTTGTGTCGGTCAGACGCCCGGTTTCTTTGATAGCAGCATCATAACCAGTGAGAGCTGCGAACGGAGAAAACTGAGCTGCACGATCTGACATCGGCATCTGCGGTCTGGTTGCAGAGACATGGTGAGGCATATTAAGAATATCTCCATATTTTTGCTCAGAGTAATTCATGCCGCACCACCTTTCTTTTAGATCCTGTTGTATATCTCAAGTGTTTTATTACGAAGCTGCTGTAAGTGTTGGTGTAACTCCCATGTTTGATTTTCGTCTTCACTCAATCGTTTAGCAATCTCTTGGAATTTGCGTTCACGCGCGTAGTCATCGGATATGTAAACATAGTCAATAAAGCATTGGTGACACCAATAATTTCGGATTTCTCGAATTTTCTCCAACAACATATAGTCCCGTTTAGTAAGATCGGGGTGTCCATCGCTATAATCTAATTCCTTTACTTTTTTTATCATTGACCCCAGATTTACTTTTTCAAGAGCATCAAGGTTTTTGTCAAAATCACCCTTGCACATTCCGGCATAAATCAACTTCAAGTCATGCTCAATACACTGAACTTGCATTATCAACTCACTGTGAATCAGTTTGAATTTGTCTCGTGTCATATCTATTCTCCTTACGCCTTATGCCCACCAATCTGCTCATTGCGGTCCTTTGCGGTTGCGCCTTCCTCCAAGTTCATGCCTTTGAGTATGGCGTTCTTTCCATACTTCTTCTTAATGATGAGCATTGCCTGTTGCATTTTCTTTTCCCGATCCAGCTCTGCTTTTTCGCGCTTTCGTTGTGCTTCTAAGGCAGTGAAATCTGTGAAGAGATCAAGCTGCTCATAGCCTCCGTTTTTCACTGGCGCGTCTGCTTCTGGAACAACATGATTTGCTGTGATATTCAGCCGACGCACAAGAAGATTCTTGTCCACGATCCTATCAAAGAGTTCTGCCGTAGCACACATTATTTTCTTCGTAGATGATGTGTGACCGTCAAGATTGATTGAGCCGTGCGCCTGTTTTGGTATCTGCCGTCCGTAATGGTCTTTTACAACTGTCCCGTGATATTTTCGGCTTCGTTCGGGATCGGTGAGGTTTTCTATATCGTAGCCAACTGTGATGACGATTTGATCTGTCACAAGTCCTTTGTCCACCAAGTCCAGCACGAGAAGATCAGCCATCTCACGGAGGACGAGCTTTGCCTTTTCAGCCTCATAGGGGCAATGCAGGACTTGTCCTGAGCCTAAGCTGTTGGTGCTGGGCTTGTAGGCTTTGATTGCTTCAACCGTGCAAGGCTCCCAGCCCCACGCATGGTCGATCAGCAGTTCTGCGTTCTTGCCGAAAAGTTTGTAAAGCAAGTCCTCATTTTTCACCGAGCATCGGGCAACATCGCCCATCGTAAACATTCCGTTTTCTTCGAGCTTCTTTGCATAGCCTCTACCGACTCTCCAAAAGTCTGTGAGCGGCTGGTGCGTCCAAAGCTCACGGCGAAACTTCATCTCATCCAACTCTGCAATGCGAACACCGTTTTTATCTGCCGGAATGTGCTTTGCCACAATATCCATCGCAACTTTGCTGAGAAAAAGGTTTGTTCCAATCCCGGCGGTTGCGGTGATACCGGTTGTCTCAAGCACATCCAAGATCATCTTCATCGCAAGGTCATGTGGCGTGAGATGATAGGTGTTCAGATAATCCGTCACATCCATAAACACCTCGTCGATGGAGTAAACCACAATGTCTTCCGGCGCAACATACTTCATGTAGACCTCATATATCTGCGTACTGATCTCCATGTACCGAGCCATTTGCGGCGGTGCGATGATGAAGTCAATCGCAAGCTCAGGATTAGCTTGCAGCTCAGAAAAGAAATGCGATGATCCTTCGAGCTTTCGTTTCGGTGCATCGTGCTGTCTTCCTGCGTTCGCTTCTTTGACACGCTGCTTCACCTCAAACAATCTGCCGCGTCCTGAGATGCCATAACTCTTGAGGGATGGGGTAACAGCAAGGCAAATGGTTTTGTCAGTCCGGCTTTCGTCCGCGACAACAAGGTTTGTGTCCAGAGGATCTAAGCCTCTATCACGGCATTCGACGGAGGCATAGAAGCTTTTGAGGTCGATGGCAATATAGGTGCGTTGTTTCAACTCCTGTGCCTCCTTTTTATCACTGCATCAGTTCGCCAAACTTGAATTTGTCCTTATAAAACATTTACTCCGTAACCGCAATCTTGATCACGCCGTCCAGATGGTTTTCAAAGATGCGGTATGCCTCTTCAATATCTGCAAGAGGGTATCTGTGCGTGATCAGCGGCGTTGTATCAATCTTGCCTTGCTTGATCAGGTTTAGGATTTCCGCGCAGTCGCAGCCATCCACACCTCCGGTCTTAAAGGTCAGATTCTTGCCGTACATATCGGGCAGAGGGAGTGCTTGCGCCTCGTCGTAGAGAGCAACCACCGTCACAACGGCATTAGGTCTGGCACACATCCACGCAAGTTGGAAGGTGTCCTTCGCTCCGGCGACCTCCAGAACCACATCCGCGCCGCCGTGATCCGAGTTGGCGTGGACATAATTCTCACATTCCTCCGGTTGGCAAAGCAGCACATCAGGATAGTGTTCCTTGACAAACTGCACTCTTGCCGGATCTTTCTCGCATACAATGATCCGCTTCGGCTGTTTCAACATTACGCAAAGCAGCGTACAAATACCGGTCGGTCCCGCACCGATGATCAGAACTGTATCTTCATTTGTGATCTCGGAGATACGAGCCGCCCAGAATCCCGTTGCCAGAATATCTCCTACGAATAACGCCTGTTCATCGGTCACGCTGTCGGGGATCTTGTTCAGTCCCTGATCGGCATACGGCACTCGGACAAACTCAGCCTGTCCGCCGTCGATGCGGCAACCTAACGCCCAACCGCCGTTTTTATCGGTGCAGTTGTTGACAAAGCCATGCTTGCAGAAGAAGCACTCACCGCAGAAGGTTTCTACATTTACCGTTACCCGATCACCGGGCTTGACATTCATAACTTCTGCACCGACTTCTTCCACGATGCCAACCATCTCGTGACCTACGGTGATACCGGGAACAGCTCTCGGCACAGAGCCATGCTTGATGTGCAAGTCACTCGTGCAGATCGATCCAAGCGTTACCCGGACGATTGCATCCCGTGTATTTATTATTTGCGGCTTCGGCTTGTCGGTCAGGGCAAACTTGCCGTGTTCAATATAGGTTAATGCTTTCATTTGTTTTCCAGTCCTTCTGCCCATTTTGCAAGGTCAGCACCGCTGACGGATGCCTTGAAGACCTTGCCGTCCAGCAATTTCGCTCCCTTGCAGCTCGGCAGCAGCTTTTCGTTGGTTTTGCCCATATCACTGCCACCAGAAGTTGCAAACGGAATGATGGTCTTACCGGTCAGATCATAGCTTTCAAGGAAGGTGTTGATGATCGTCGGCGCAACATACCACCAGATCGGGAAACCGACAAACACGGTATCGTAGTCGTTCATATTGTCTCGCTTACCGGCGATAGCAGGACGAGATGCCGGATTGTTCATCTCAATCGTACTGCGGGATTTCTTGTCCATCCAGTCAAGGTCAGCTTTGGTATAGGGTACTTCCGGCTCAATGGCGTAAAGGTCTGCGCCGATAGCCTCGGATAATTTCTCTGCCACCTTTGCGGTCACACCGCTTGCAGAGAAGTATGCAACTAATTTTCTGCTCATAAATGCCTCCAATTTCATTCGTCTTGATCCAGTCCGCCGTTCAGTACAAGGTACAGCAGTACCTCCATCATGTCAGCGATCTTTGCAAGCGTAATATCCTCATCTTTAGACTTGATAATCAGGCGGAAAACTGCATAGAAAACATCGTTTCGATCAAGCTCAGTTTCGGTTTCAAATCGTTCGAGAAGGTTTTCGATGCGTTCCAAATCCGGTCCGTCTTCCGGCTTGAACGAATCCTGCATTCCCAGCAAGGATGCAAGCCGCTCATCTTTCATGATTGCATCGTATTCCACAAGCTGTTTTGCTTCTTCCGGCATCAGCTCATCAAAGTAGTTGATGAAGATGTGGACACGAATGCCACCGTCCTTGTCGGGAGAGAAGCAGATGGAGTGCGACTTATCCGCGATCTCCTTCAAAAATCCGAGGTCTTCCGGATCACCAAACTCTGCGAAGGGAAGAAACATATTGATTTCAGAATGCCAGTGATGGTAGTCAACAATTCCCTCAATACGACCACGATGCCGTTCCACAAACGCATCGCAGCGTTCCAGAAGGTACTCATAGTTCTTCTTGTCCTCAGGAATGATGTTCTTTGGTATTTTGTCCATTGCGTCGGAGTACGCTTTCAGCATACCTCCGTTGACTGCACGGTCAAATACTTCATCGCACCACTCATCGTATTCACCTGACTCAGCTTCTCGATAATCCCGCTCAAAGATAATATCGTCCATAGCCTTACCCCTTTATGATTTTCTCAAGCTGCTTTTCGGTCGCAGCAGGAAGAAGTAATTGAAGGTGTCTCAAAATACGCTTTCTGGATTTTTGCGGATCTTCCCTGTATGCAGATGTGATGAAGTCATAACCAAAGATGACTTCCGGTGCTGAATACTCTGCAACGCCCCAACCGTAGGGCTTACCGTATTTGTCCTGCATATAGACGAAATCTGCAATGCAGACATAGCTCTGCATTTGCAGCCGTGTGATGCTGGTTTCAAAGCCAGTGTTTCCGCCCTTGCGGTAGTTCCTGACTTCTTTCAGACGCTTGGAAAGGATTCTGCCTTCATCTGCTATGGTTTCATAAAGCTCCTTGTCCTTGTAGGATGCCAGACCGTCATCCCAACGGGCGTCAAAATCATAGCCATCGCGCCGGAAGTTTGCAAAGTCAGGAATCCACTCTCGGCTCACGAATCCAGCTTTCTTATTAAATAGTTTTCCATAGAGGCATTTGCCGCTCCGTGCTGCCGGTCCTTTCCATTCCCACGGACCGTCCGCGTCATCTGCAAACCACAACTCCGGTGGGCATAGCTCTTCAACAGAGAAACCGGGAATCTCGTTTCGGAAGAAGGGCAGGAACCCGTATTGCTCAACGGTGGCAATCAGGTCATCGGCGCTATGTAGTTGTCCTGCGTATGCTTCAATCATTGTTGCTCCTCTTCATAATACCTAAGACAATCCTCATTACAGGATTGTGTTGGTTTCGACAACAGGCATCCCATATAATGAATTTATCAGACAGGAAAGTCCTTAAAAACATCTAATATCGCTGTTTTCATCCTTCCGGTTTGATCTGATTCAAAAAGTCTGCATGAGGGACATAAGGCAAGTTCAATCCCCATCCCATACGATTCATTTCATTCAACTTAATCAGCATCAGATTGATGTTCGTTCCCATCATTGCTGAGAGCTGCACCACATCATAGCCTTCTTGCATATACTCAACCAATTCGTCATTGTCGATGATGAGATGGGCAGCAAAAGCATTTGCCTCGTATTCCGGCTTAGATCGCATATCGAACAGCGTAAACTCCGGCAAGGCATTTCCTTTCTTGGCAAGATCGCGGTGGAACACATCATGTCCGATTTCATGACCGCAGACCATCTGCATGACCATGTGTTCCATGCCGGAGTTCAGCAGGATGTGTCTTTCTTTGTGCCGGTAGGTATACATTCCCAGCAGATCGTTCAGCGTGTCTATGTAATGCACATAGATACCAAGCTCACGGGCGATTCTCAATGTATCTCTCGTGCCGCAGCTTCTCACAATGCTGTTTGCTTTTTTATAAATTTCCTCGGAGCGAATGATCACGGAACGCTCACCCCCTTCAAGTTGCAAGTTTCCATTTTGATTATAGCAAAGGAATAGTACGATAAAACGGACAGTTAGGCGTTTGGATCGCTGTCAGTCGCTTTATATTTCTTCGGTGTGTATTTCTCGACATTACGAGCTTTGGACTCCCAGTAAATATCCTGCAATGCCTTCATCACAGCATCCTTGTCCTGTTCGGACAGTGTGCCTCCGGCAAATAGACCCGACATACCATCAATCAAGTCCTGCGCCTGTTTCATTCCACGAGTGCCATATTGCTCGGATGCCTGAACGACAAACGCATCGTCCTCGCTCAGAAAGTAATTGATGTCAACACCGAAGAAGTCAGCGATTTTCTTGTAGTTATCCCTTGTCCGAGGGAAAGAAAGATTGTTTTCGTACCGGGTGATCATGCGTCTGTTGATACCTAAACCGTCAGCTACCTGCTGCTGAGTCAAGTTCTTTTTTTCTCGCTCTGCCTTGAACTTCTCACCGAATGTCATTTTGGTAATCACTCCTGTTCACAAAAAGTTTGCGACATTGAATTGCTCAAACCTATTGACAAGAGCATTTCAAATGCGTATAATAATGCTGTGAGTATTTCAACTACTCATATTCTACTCGGAACTGCTCATCCTGTCAAGGGGTTGAGCAAAAATACAAGAAAAAGTTACAATTCACGGCTGCGGTTTCCCCGTAATCCAGCCGTGAATCTGAGAAACGGAGTGAGGATTGCAAAAATGGAGTGTCAATGCAGGAAAGCCTATGTGTCGGTGAATGTGGATGTTGACGAAGAAGGAACGGTGCATCCCCGTTTTATCCGATGGAAGAACGGTCTGATTTTTCAGATCGATCAGATTCTTTACAAATGCCGTGCCAGCTCTAAGAAAGTTGGCGGCGGTGGTATTCGCTACACCGTCATGATTCGAGGAAAGGAGTCTTTTCTGTTTCATGAAGGAGACAAATGGTTTGTCGAAGCAAAGGAGAGCAGCTAATGATTTTATCCCACAAGGAAATAGAAGAAATTGCCGCAGCCGTAACAGAGGACTTTAACGAGTTCTTTTTCGGCTCTCAGGTTGAAGAAGTCCAAGCTCCAAGGGCTACGCCCATTGACCAGCTTGCAAAGGACTATCTCGGTCTTACCGTATCATTCGCAAAGCTGTCGAAGGACGGGAGCATCTGCGGACTTACGGCTTATGCCGATACAGAGTACGCAGTTGAGGAAGGAGGCGCTATCCGCAAACTTGCGCTCAGGCAAAATCAAGTTCTGCTGGATGAGAGTTTTATTCAGCCCGGACAAGTTCGGGCGCTTTGCGGAAAACGCAGATTCACATTAGCGCACGAGTGCGCCCATCAGATTCTCTATCAGATGGAGAGTGATGATGTCAAACAGGCTTGCAGAAAGAAATACGCTGCAAGGACAGCCTACTCCCTCCGGGACTTGAAGACTCGCGAGGATTGGAATGAGTGGCAAGCAAATGTACTGGGTGCGGCACTTCTAATGCCGCAGAAGGAAATTGACCTTGCCATGTGGTTTTTTGCCGGAGGTAGGAAGCTCAAGTGCTATGAAGGGCGTTTCACCTACAATGACAGACTGACATTGACAAGGCTCTGTGGGCAACTCGGTGTCTCAAAGTCTGCCGCCGTAATCCGGCTCAGGCAGCTCGGCTACCTCGAAGACATGGCATACAGTGATTATGCCGATCCGTTGGAGGTGCTGACATGAAGCGAAATATCCGCGTCAAGGACCCATCCCCGGAGATGCTTGTCAAGATCAGACGGGCGCGTCACGCCATCTCATCACAAGAGATGAGAATTATCAAATGCCCATACTGTGGGCATAGTGCAATCCATGTTTTTGAGGACACACGAGGTCATGTCCAAGCTAAATGTAAAATGTGCGGACGAGAAACCGTGTTCAATGTCCTCAGTATGAGACGGTTATTCCTCAACCTCAGATAGAGGTAGAGATAACAAATAAATATTTTTGATAGCTGTGCTGTGGAGCCGCTGATTGGTGAGTCTTCCTAATGCCGCATGAACAGAGTGTTCGCACTCTGTTTTATCGGCATGGGATCATGAACTCACCGGTCATGCGGCTCTTTTTTTAGTCTCTTCCATCCGCTGCTCTGCGATGCAGCGGAAAGGAAGAACTATGAAAACCCCAATCGAATTTGACTATGACCTCTGGACTACGGAGGACGGCAAGTGCATGGTGCGCGTGAAGCAAACCGGCGAAGTATGCGAGGTCAGCAGAGAAACAATGAAGATTCTGCGCAACGAAGAAAAGAAACTCAGACGCTCTATGTCGGGAGTACCTGTCATTGGATGTGAAGAAGAGAAAACTACCTTACTTTCACTTGACTATGTGAGCTATGAAGGCGGCGAAGACATGAGTCCAGCTTGGCTGGCTGATCCTTTGGATTTCGAGAACGATGCTCTTTTTCACATTCGGCTCAAGGAGTTCAAAGCCGTTTTAACTCCTTTAGAGTTAAGCGTTTTTGAATGCTGTATTGTCAGGGATTTGACCATGCGAGGCTATGAAGAAGAGTTTCATGTGGACAAGTCAAAGGTATCAAGGGCAAAAAAGAGCATTCAGGAAAAATATAAAAAATTTTTTTGATTTGCGTGAGACAAAACGCAAAAAAATGTCCGTTGTAGTGTGAAGAGGGCGAACAAGCCTCCTTCGCGGTTCCTTGACAACTGAATAGTTCAGTGCTGCGGATCTTTCCTCTTTTCTCGAAGCAACTTATCTTCTGCCGCCAAGACCTCCAACCGGAGTGAGCGATCAACAGAGAGATTAAACAGCCGTGTGGTGCGGCTGCTTGCCATGATGGAAAAGTTGGGTACAATGATACTTCCGTTTCTTCTTTTGAAGGGGCGGCTCGGAGCGATCCTCGGAGGGGTGAGAGTCCCATGATACCGATTAACCGTTGGTAGTCCGCAGCATTCCCTATTCAGCAGGGGTGCGAGCTGCAAATATGCTGATACAAAGAACACTGTAACAAACACCCGCAAGGGTTTATCAGTGAATACAATGGGCAGCAGTCCATCACGGATTGCTGCCTATCAATTTGCTGATAAGGTGTTCTCGCGGCTTTACGCATAGAAAGGGAAAATTTGGTCAGAATATTTATTGTAAAGGCGGTGATTGTATATGGCGAATGAGCAGAGCAAGAAAGACCTTCTTGAGTCGTTGGTTGATATTCGTGATGTGAAGATTGACAGGAGCAAGCCTGTTGAAGAGCGTATGAAGTCCTATGTAGAGCAGATCAAGAATCCGTATTTATTCAAGGTCGGCAATACAATCGTCAGAGTTTCCTACTCCAATACTCAGGCAACCATCAATGATAACTTCGTAAACCTTCTGGCGAGTATGTAAAGCAAAGGTCGAAGGTCCCGAAATGAATCTTTTTTGTGAACAAAGCAAATAAGGCTGGAATCTTGGTTGAAGATGTGCTATAATAAGCATGGACAAAATCAGTGAACACCACTGCCTACATTTAGTTTTCGGGCTTTCTGACCGGAATAATGTAAGGAGTGGCGTTTTATGCTGAAATTATCTTTAGACAGAGATTATAAAGCCGCCATCTACCTACGATTATCGAAGGAAGATGGCGATTTTTCTTTTTCCGGTGAGAAACTTGAGAGTGACAGCATTTCCAATCAGCGGTTGTTGATCATGGATTATCTCAAGAAGCACCCGGAAATCACAGTAGTTAAAGAATACTGCGATGACGGCTTTACCGGCGCAAACTTTGAGCGTCCTGATTTCAACAAAATGATGGATGCGGTTCGAGCCGGAGAAATTGACTGCATCGTGGTCAAAGACCTTTCTCGTTTTGGTCGTGAGTATATCGGATCTGGTGAGTATATCCAGAAGATATTTCCGCGCCTTGGCATTCGTTTCATAGCGATCAATGACCATTATGACAACGCCCAACCGGGTGCAGCGGATAACGAGCTGGTCTTGCCCTTCAAAAATCTGATGAACGATTCGTACTGCCGCGACATTTCTATCAAGGTCAGAAGTAATCTTGAAGCCAAGCGTCGGAGCGGTCAGTTTGTCGGCACCCGTGTTGTATTCGGATATATGAGATCACCGGATAACAAAAATCAGTTGGTCATCGATCCCGAAGCAGCATCCGTGGTGCAGGAGATTTTCAAATGGAAAGTGGAAGGATTGTCTCCGGCTCAGATAGCCGATCAACTCAACACAGCAAATGTACCGTCTCCGATTGAGTACAAAAAGGCAAAAGGCTCTAAACAGCGCACTTGTTTTCAGACAAAACAAGTAGCCTTATGGAGTGCCGTTGCAATCTACCGCATTTTGAAAAACGAGATTTACACCGGAACGCTGGTGCAAGGAAAAACAACCTCTCCAAACCACAAGGTTAAGAAGACGGTGGCAAAGCCGTCTAATGAGTGGTCACGGACAGAGAACGCGCACGATCCCATTATTGCTCCATCTCAGTTCGATCTCGTCCAGCGGCTTATGCAGGACGATACAAGAAGCCCTGTCGGAGCAAAAGGTGTGCATCCTTTTTCGGGAAAAATCTTCTGTGCGGATTGTGGTAGCCCTATGGTTCGTCGGGTTACACGCACGGGCGGTCACGAATATGCCTACTTCATCTGTGGGGGAAACAAGAACGACAAGAAATCCTGCTCGTCCCATAGCATTAAGGAATCCGTTGTTTATGATACGGTTCTTGCAGTCGTACAAGGTCACATTGCGGCAGCTATGGATATGGCAGATGCACTGACGCAAATCGACAATCTTGCTTGGGAAAACCGAGAGCTTGAAAAGATCAATGCAAAAATAGCTTTTCAGGAAGAGATTATCGACAAGAACAGAAGGCTGAAAACCGGCGCGTATGAAGACTTCAAAAGCGACTTCATATCCCGTGATGAATACAAGATTTACACTGCCCGGTTTGATCAGCAGATTGCAGAAGCAACCGAAACTATCATGAGCCTCGCCGGTGAACGCAACAGCGTCATGGGAGGCTTGGCTGAACAGCAAGGCTGGCTGGCTCAGTTCAAAGAGTATGAAAACATTCAAGAGCTTACCCGAAGAGCCGTGGTCAGCCTCATCGAATATGTCCGCGTTAATGAGGACAAGGAGATTGAGGTTCGTTTGATGCACGGAGATCGGTTTGCATCCATTGTGGACTTCCTCAGCGAACAAAAGGAAAAGGAGGCAGCCAAGAGAATAATCCATTTGACAAGGGAGGCGGTATAAATGGCACGAGTATCACGCAAAAAGCAAAACACGGTACAGACTCAGGTTGATACCTCCGTCCGCATTTGGAAAACCGCCCTTTATGTCAGATTGTCCGTAGAGGACAACGGAAAAGACTCCGATTCCGTTGAGAACCAGACAGCACTTCTGGAAGAGTATGTTGCCAATCATCCCGGATTGAACAAGGTTGCCATCTTCATTGATAACGGCTATACCGGTACAGATTTCCTGCGTCCGGAGTTTAACCGTATGATGGAGGCAGTCCAGGCAGAGCTGATAGATTGCATTGTAGTTAAGGATCTTTCCCGTTTGGGGCGTAATTACATTGAGACTTCTCAGTTTATTGAAAAGATTTGCCCCTTTTACGGACTGCGGTTTATAGCGGTCAATGACTCCTATGATACCGCAACCGTGACGAGTGAAGGTCAACTCTCGGCATCTTTGTCCAACATCGTTAATGACTACTATGCGAAGGACATTTCAAGAAAAGTCACTTCGGCATTGCAAGCGAAAATGGAGCGCGGTGACTATATCGGAAATTATGCTCCCTATGGCTATCGCAGAGATCCTGAGAGCAAAAACCACCTGCTTGTTGATCCTGAAACAGCACCGATTGTCCAGCAGATTTTCGAGTGGAGAGCTGCCGGAGTTAGTTATATGGGCATCAACAAGAAGCTCAATGATGCCGGAATCCCATCCCCCAGTCAAAAGAAGTTTGACAGCGGCATCGTAACCAACAACAATCGTAAAGACCGGACGATCCTTTGGAACAAGCACAAGATCACTGAGATATTGAATGACATTGTATATATTGGTCATCTCGCTCAGAAGAAGGGCAGTCAGTGCCTTTACAGTGGCATCCCGTATCACATTACCTCCAAGGATGAGTGGATTATAGCGAAAAACACGCACGATCCTATCATAAGTGATGAGCTGTTTGAGAAAGTCCAGCAGATCAACAAAGAAGCCGTGGAACGCACGAAAGCAAATTCCGGCAAGTACGATCATCTGCCCAAAGCAGTGAATATCTATGGCAAGAAATTCGTTTGCGCTGATTGTGGTGCAGTCATGAAGCTGACACGATCCATCAGCACAAAGAAAGACAAGGCTTATTTCACATTCAAATGCCCCACCTATGCAGAACACGGCGCACGAGGCTGCTCCGACATCAAGATGCGTAAGGGTGATTTGGATGAAGCGGTATTTGCGTTTATCAAAGCGCAGATGGATGTCTTTCTCGATATGGAAAGCACGATCCGCCGATTGCTTGCTATGAAGAAGTCCAAGCTCAAGCAAAACAACACTGTTCAGGAGATCAGGGCTTTGAAGCAGAAGTTGGCTCATAAACAGTCTCTTCTCAGTGGAATGTATGTTGATCTCAAGGAAGGCTTGCTTTCTCAGGAGGAATATGGTCATCACCGTGAGATCATCGGAGAAGACATTCGTGCATTGGAATTGAAACTCTCTGAGCTGGAATCTGCAAAGACGGAAACCGAAGAGCAGATTACAGGCGAGATGAAGTGGAAATTTATGATTCAGCGTTATTATGACGCAACCGAGATTTCGGCTGATATGGCAGACGCATTCATCGAAAGCATGAAACTTCATGCTGATGGTAGCTTGGAAATCAAACTCAGCTACATGGACGAGTTTGAAGCACTTACAAGCACTTGTGAAAGACTCAGAAAGGAGGTCGCATGATGAAAAATCAAATTGCTATCTATCTCAGATTGTCCTTGGAAGATGTGGATAAGCGGACAAACGCCGTAAAAGATGACAGCAACAGCATCGCTTCTCAGCGTTTGCTTATCAACCGTCATCTGGATCAGACACCGATGCTTTGCAATCTTCCTCGGATTGAGTTCTGCGATGACGGATTTTCCGGCACCAATTTTGACCGTCCTGATTTTCAGCGGATGATTGAATGCGCAAAGCGCGGTGAGATTAGCTGCATTGTTGTGAAAGACCTCTCTCGCTTTGGAAGAGACTATCTTGAGGTTGGCGATTACTTGGAGCATATCTTCCCGTTTCTCGGCATCCGCTTCAAGTCCATCAATGACCATTATGACAGTGCAAAGCATGAGGGCAAGACTATCGGGATGGATGTTGCCTTCAAAAACCTGATCTATGACTATTACAGCAAGGACCTTTCGCAGAAGGTTAAGTCTGCAATGCGAACGAAGCAGCAAAAGGCACGGTTCGTGAATACCGTCCCTTATGGCTATAAAACGCATCAGGATGACAAGCATCAGCTTGTCATAGACGGAAGAACCGCCCCGGTGGTACGCAGAATTTTTCTGAATGTTATCGACGGAAAGTCCTGCACTCAGATTGCCAAAGAGCTGAATGCAGAGGGCATCCTGACACCGGCTCAGGCAAAAGCGATTCATAGCAGTTCAGCCAAAAAGCCCCAGTGGACACATCGAGCAATCCTTAGTATGATTGAAAACATCAAGTACACCGGGGTTATGGCAAACCACATGAGAGAAAGTCGCTTCATCCGGGACAAGAACCAGCGTCGTGTTCCCAAAGAGGAATGGTATATCCGCAAAAATGCACATGAGGCTATCGTCACTCAAGAAGAGTTCGATAAAGCAAATGAGGCGATTCAGCGGCGCAGAAAAACAGCCAGAGTAACCCATGATCAGTCTGATAGAGTTTATTACTGCGCACACTGCGGCGGCAAACTCGAAAAGGCAAACGGGACGGTATTTGCTTGCCCCTCCCATCGGTACCACGACGGAAGCCCTTGTGAGGGCGTTTATTGGAGAAAATCCGCATTGGAGGAAATTCTGCTTGAAGCCTTAAAAGGACAAATCGAGATCACACGCATTGAATCCTCGGAAGTCAAAAAGGCTGCACGAATCAGAAACGAGAGCTTGCAGCGTCAACTTGTTTTGCTCAAGGCTCAGTATGACGCTTGCGGACGAGAAAAGTTTACCCTGTACGAACAATACAGAGAAGCGAAGATCACCGCCGAAGAATATCTTTCCGGCAAAGATGAGCTGACAAGAAAACAAGCTGCCCTTAAAGAACAGCTTGAGGAAAGTGAAGCTCTGTATGAAGCGAATCAGCAAATGGGCGATGCTGCATCCGAGCAGCAAGAGGCAGTCGGAAAAATGACCGGCTTGTCCGATGCCAAACTCAGAGAGCATCTTTATGATGCAGTTGAACGAGTTCTGGTCTACGACTCAGAAAGCATCGAGATCATTTGGAAGTTCAACGAAGTGAAGAACGGAAGCAGCAGCTATGCCGGAGCCGGTGTATGACTCCGGTATAGCTTTTAGCTGTGAAGTCGTTTTTTGTCCTAAAATAACATAATCTATTGAAACATCGTAGGCGCATGGTTTCGATCTTCAAAAGGCTCAACCATCTGTTTTCATGGGCTTTTTGAAGAATTTGAAAAATTTTTTTGCACCTACTTGACATAATGGGACGACCTCGGCCGTGTTGTCATCCCCAAGGAGATCCGCCGCACCATGCGTATCCGCGAGGGCGACCCGTTGGAGATCTACACGAGCAAGGACGGAGAGGTCATTTTTAAGAAATATTCCCTCATGGGCGGTGTGGACGAGTTTGCCGCGCAGCTTTGCGAAACGCTGAGCAAGTCGACCGGCACGACGGTCGCCGTCACTGACCGCGACAGCGTCATCGCCGCGGCGGGCAGCGCGCGCCGCGACCTCATCGGCAAGCGCATCAGCCCTCAGCTCGAGCAGATCATGGAAGGACGCGGCATCTACCGCGCCGCGCCAAGCGAGCGCAGCGTCTATGTCACCGAGTCGCTCGACCGCTATTGCGCCCTCATCGCCGCGCCCATCATTTCCGAGGGTGACGCGCTGGGGCTCGTGCTCTTCGTCGGCACCGAGGGGGAAAGCAGCGCAAACGAGACGGAATACAAGCTCGCCCAGGCCATCGCCGGCTTTCTTGGCAAGCACATGGAGTGCTGAGTCAAAAAAGGAGACGGTTCAACTTAGAACCATCTCCTTTTTTACTTTATACTTCATTACAGCGCGGCTAAACGCTGCACGCCCTTCGTCTTGAGCCACTTGAGCAGCGCGAGCGCCGCCGCGATCGTTGCAGCCGAGAACAGCGCGAGATACACCGCCGCGCCGATGCGCCAGCCGAGCAGAAGATACAGCCCCGCGAGCGCCAGCGCGTAGGCCCAGCCGCCAAACATGGCGATCGTCACCGCAAGGCTCTGCTTGATGGGCGCAAGCTCATTCGTCCATGTGAGGTTCGCCCGCATCACGCCGAGTGTCAGCCCGAGGCAGGCGGAGAACACAATGTACGAAAGCGACGTGACGAAAATGAGCGGCAGCGCAGGCGTGAGCGGCAGAACGAAAGCCATGCATACAAGCGGCACGAGCGCCGGGATCGCCGTGAGCGCAAGCTGCACCTTGAGCTTTGCGCGCAGCACCTGCCAGGGCGTGACCGGCAGCGACTGTGCAAGCCAGAGATTCTTCCCCTCAAGCGAAACAGAAGGTGTCGCCATGTCGTTCATTGCCGCGATGGTACACACGCCCGTGCACAGCAGCACCTCCGCGCAGCCACCGCGGGTACCGAAGGCCATCTGCAAAAGCGGCAGGATCTCCCCGCCCTTGATCACGAGCGCCACGCCCGCGACCGGCAGCAGCAGGATACCGAGGCCGCAGTTGAGCATATAGTTCGGGCTGGCCGTAAAGCGCGCAAGTTCCTTTTTGAAAAGCGCCGCGTCCGCGCTTTGGCGCTTGAGCGTCCGTTCGCGGTAGACAGTATGCCCCGATGCGCCCGTCGCGGTCGAAAGCTTCAGAAAGCTGTGCGCGAGCAGTGCCCACATCAGCGCAAACAGCGCCGCGACGATGAGCGAGACGAGCAGCATCGCGCGCCCGTCGCCCGTGCCGACACAGCCGACGAGATAGAGCGGATGCGCCGCGCCCTTGATCTTCTCGCCGTAGAGCGCAGCGTTGGCGATGAGCGCTTCCATGGCAGTCTGCGCCTTGAAGACGAAGAAATAATAGACCGCAATGCCCGCGAGCGAGACGATGACCGTGATGAAATTCTTGCGCTTGAGCTTGCGGCTGACCTTTGCGACGAGCCAGCCGAGCGCGCAGGAGAGCGTGAGGACAAAGGCCGAAATGAGCACCGTCAGCAGCACGCCGCCGAGGATCGCCATCGGCGCTGCCGAGACACGCATCCAGTAGACGATGACCGCCGGCACGATGACGACCGCGGCGTACATAAGTCCCATCAGGTAGACCCCGAGCAGGCGCGAAGCCATCAGCGTCCGCACCGGAATGGGGAGCGAGAGCAGCAGGTCGTTGTCCTTTGCGGCATACAGCCCCGCGTAGGTGTTGAACACGCTGCCGAACGCGCCGAGAAAGATCGCCATCAGGCTCATGATCGCAAAGTAGAGCCAGCTCATCCCCACCTGCGCGAGCGGCGCACAAAGTGCAAGGCTCATCACCGTGAACATTCCGCCGATGATGACGATCATCACAAAGGCGAAAAGCACGATATATCCGACGACTGCGTTTTTTGAGCGTTTCTGATTCGTTTTGGCATTGTAAAAGTAGCTGCGGAAGATCTCCATCAGCTGCTTTTTGACGAGCGTTTTCAGCATGATTCGCCCTCCAGCTCAAGGAAAACCTCCTCAAGCGAATCGTCGCCCTTGACCTCTTCCATCGTGCCGGAGCGGATGAGCTTTCCGCCCTTGATGATGGCGACCTTGTCGCAGAGCTTTTCGGCGACCTCGAGCACATGGGTCGAAAAGAAGATCGCGCCGCCCGCGTCGCACACCTCGCGCATCATGCCCTTTAGGATATACGAAGCCTTGGGGTCGAGGCCGACAAACGGCTCGTCCATCAAAATGAGCTTCGGCTCGTGCAGCCAGGCGGAAATGATGGCAAGCTTCTGCTTCATGCCGTGCGAATAGGCCGCGATGGGCTGGGCAAGGTCGTCCGTCAGCGCAAAAAGCTCGGCATACTTGCGGATGCGCGCTTGCCGCGTTTCCGCCTCCACGCCGAAGATGTCGGCGATAAAATTGAGGTACTGGATGCCTGTCATAAACTCGTAGAGGTCGGGGTTATCCGGGATATAGGCCAGCATTTTCTTGCAGGCGATGGGATCGTCCTGAATGGAATGTCCACCGATGGTGATCGTCCCCGCGTCGAACTGCTGGATACCGACGACGGACTTGAGCGTTGTGGTCTTGCCCGCGCCGTTGTGCCCGATGAAGCCGTAGATCTCGCCCGGCGCGATGTGGAGCGTCAGATCGTCCACAGCCTTCTTCTCGCCGAAGGTTTTGCTCAGGTGGTCAATATAGAGCATGTGCTTTCCCTCTTTTCTTTCCGCTTGTCAATTGCTTTTTCATAACTTTAGATATAATATCCCGCCCCCCGATCTGTCAAGAGCGCATTTCATAAATTTTCCCGAACATTGCAGCGCATGAAAAAAGAGCGTTCCCAAAGGAACGCTCTTTTGAAGCTTGATACTCGCTTACACCACGACGAAGAACTTGACGAGGAACAGCGCGGAGATCACATACGTCAGCGCGCTCACGTCCTTGGCCTTGCCGGAGAACACCTTGACGAAGGTGTAGGAGATGAGGCCGAGGCCAATGGCGTGGCCGATGGAGCCGGAGATCGGCATGCCGATGAGCATGACCGCCACGGGCAGCATCTGATCCATGTCGCCGAAGTCCACATTCTTGAGACCCTGGAGCATCAGAACGCCGACATAGATGAGCGCGGCGGAGGTCGCAGCGCCGGGGATGATGGCGGCGATGGGCGCAAGGAACATGCAGGCAAGGAACAGCACCGCCGCAGTGAGCGAGGTAAGGCCCGTGCGGCCGCCCGCTTCCACGCCGGAGGCGGACTCGATGAAGGTCGTGACGGTGGAGGTGCCGGTGCAGGCGCCCGCGACCGTGCCGATGGCATCGGAGAGCAGCGCTTCCTTCATGTTGGGCATGTTGCCCTCTTCATCGACCATGCCGGCGCGGGAGGCCGTGCCGACGAGGGTGCCGATGGTGTCGAACATGTCGATCATGCAGAAGGTGATGACAAGCGTGATGGCGGTGAACCAGCCGATGTTCACAAAGCCCGCAAAGTCAAACTTGAAGAGCGTGGTGGAGACCATGTCGGCAAAGGGCGGAACAAAGCTTGCCGTTGCAAGGCTTGCAAAGGGGTTCACATGCAGGAAGATGGCGCTGCCCGCCCAGTAGATGACGGAGGAGAAGAGCATACCGAGCAGCACCGCCGCCTTCACGCCCTTCTTGGCAAGCACAACCATGACGAACACGCCGAGGAAGGCCGTCACAACGGTGAGGACCATCGTGTGGTAGCCCACCTCGCCCATGCTGCCCTTGATGATGCTGGGCGTGAGCGCGCCGAAGAAGTCGCGCATCATGTAGAAGGGGCTTGCAAAGCCGTTGCCCTCGGCATAGATGCCAACGTTGGAGCCGAGACCGACGTTCATCAGCATGAGACCGATGGCGGGGGCGATGCCGTAGCGCACGCCGAGGGGGATCGCCTCGACGATCTTCTCGCGCACCTTTAAGAGCGTGAGGATCAGGAACACGATGCCCTCCACCAGAATGATGACGAGCGCCGCCTGGAAGGCGGTTTCGTACTCGCACTCGTTGATGACGGCGATGTTGGCAACAACGACGGCGAAGAAGCTGTTGAGGCCCATGCCGGGCGCCATGACGAAGGGCTTGTTGGCAAGAAATGCCATGCAGATCGTGCCGATGGCGGAGGCGATGCAGGTGGCGAGGAACACGCCGTTCCACAGCGGCGTACCCACGGCAAAGTTGGTCAGCAGGTTCGGGTTGAGCGCGATGATGTAGGCCATGGTCATAAAGGTGGTCAGACCGGCAAGAAGCTCGGTGCGCACCGTGGTGCCGTTGGCCTTGAGCTGAAATAGCTTTTCCATAGTTTTCTCCCTTTCTGTTTGTTTTTTCCGCCCGCCAGCCTAACAAAAAATTAGGAAGCATGACAGATTTTCAGTCAATATTATAAACATCTTGCCAAGAAATTGCAAGCGTTCTGTTCATTCTCACGATACTTTCTCATTCCTCACCGAGAGGCGGCGCGGTTTTTGTTGTGTTTTTGGTTGCTTTGCGCTATACTATATTTAGTAAGAATTTGCACTTTGGGAGGTGCTTCCCATGAAATTGATGGTGCTTGACGGCAACTCCATCGTCAACCGCGCCTATTACGGCGTCCGTCCGCTCACCACGCGCGACGGGTTTTTCACCCACGCGATCTTCGGCTTTCTCACGATGCTCTCGCGCCTTCTTGATGAAGAAAAGCCCGAGGCGCTCTGCGTCGCCTTCGACCGCCGCGAGCCGACCTTCCGTCACCTGGAATACGAGGGCTACAAGGCCACGCGCCACGCCATGCCCGAAGAGCTTGCCATGCAGATGCCCGTACTCAAAGAGGTGCTCGACGCGATGAACATTCCCCGCTACGAGCTCGCAGGCTTTGAAGCGGACGACCTCATCGGCACGATCTCGCGCAAGTGTGAAAAAGAGGGTTGGGACTGCGTCATCGCCACGGGAGACAAGGACTCCTTGCAGCTCGTCACCGAGCACACGACCGTCAAGCTCATCTCCTCGCGCATGGGCCAGACCACGACAAAGGACATGACACCCGAGGCATTTTTCGAAAGCTACGGCTTTGCCCCCGCCCACATCGTCGACCTCAAAGCCTTGATGGGCGACGCGAGCGACAATATCCCCGGCGTTCCCGGCGTGGGGGAAAAGACGGCGATGGCGCTCATTCAGAAATACCAGAGCATCGACGAGATCTACCGCCTGCTGCCGGACATTGAGGCAAAACCGAACGTCATTAAAAAGCTCACCGAGGGGGAAGAGAGCGCCCGCAAGAGTTTTTATCTTGCGACCATCATCACCGACGCGCCGCTCGAATTTGCCCCGCAGGACAATCTGCGCAAATCGCCGTCCGACGCACTCTACCCGCTCTTTATGAAACTCGAGTTCACGAAGCTTATCGACAAATACAGCCTCAAGCCGTCCGCCGACCTTCCCGCCGCCGAAGCGCCGGTCGACCTCGCCGTGACCGCCGAGGCCGTGACCACGGCGGAAAAGGCAGAAGAATATCTCGCGCTCTTCCGCAAGGCGGAGCACGTGACGCTGCTGGCGCTGCCCGACCTCTCAGGCGTAATCGTCGACTGCGATACAGGCGAACATACCGCCGTCTCCGCTGAGTTTTACTTCAACCGCTATGAGGGCGACTGGAATGCTCTCCTGCGCGCGCTCTTTTCTTCCGACATCAAAAAGGTCAGTCACAATGTAAAAGATCTCCAGCGCACGCTGCTTGAAAACGATCTTCCCATCGAGGGCTTCGTTTTCGACACGGCGCTTGCGGGCTACCTGCTCGACGCAACGGCGGGCAAGTACGACATCGCCTCGCTTTTTGCCGCCTACTTCCACCAGACACTTGCCGAGCCGAAGCACTTGGACAGCGAGGCCTTCTCGATGCTTGGCAACACAGCTGAGGCCGAAGCAGCCTTCCACATCTATGCAAGCGCCGTCGGCGCGCTCTATGAAGCGTTCGTCCCCATGATCGAGCAGCGCGAGCTGCACGAGCTTTATTATGAGGTGGAGCTTCCCCTCTGCGCCGTGCTCGCGCGCATGGAGCACACCGGCATGCGCGTGGACGCAAATGCCCTCGCAGCCTTCGGCAGCGAGATGGAAGCGCAGCTCAAAACGCTCGAGCAGCATATCTACGAGGAAGCGGGCGGGCCGTTCAACATCAACTCTCCCAAGCAGCTCGGCGAGGTGCTCTTTGAACGCTTGCAGCTCCCGCACGGCAAAAAGACGAAAACCGGCTGGTCGACGAACGCGGACGTGCTTGAAAAGCTCCGCTGGGAGAACCCCATCGTCGAAGAGGTGCTGCAATACCGCCAGTACGCAAAGTTCCGCTCGACCTATTGCGACGGACTTTTGAAGGTCATCGCGCCCGACGGGCGCATCCACACAAGCTTCCAGATGACTGTCACAGCGACGGGCCGCCTCAGCTCGACTGAACCGAACCTCCAGAATATCCCCACGCGCACAAAGCTCGGCAGCGAATTTCGCCGGATGTTCGTCCCAGCAAGCGGCTGCGTGCTCGTCGACGCGGACTACAGCCAGATCGAGCTGCGCCTGCTCGCCCACATCGCGGGCGATGAGGCGATGCGCACGGCATTTTTGACCGGCGAGGACATTCACACCGTCACCGCCTCGCAGGTCTTCGGCGTGCCAGCCGAGCAGGTGACAAAGCAGATGCGCTCGCACGCGAAGGCCGTCAACTTCGGCATCGTGTACGGCATCTCCGCCTTCTCGCTCGCGCAGGACATCGGCGTTCCCGTGTACGAGGCAAAGGAATATATCGAGACCTACTTTGAGCGCTTCCCCGGCATTCGCCGCTATATGGACGAGGTCGTCGCGCAGGCCAAGGAGCGCGGCTACGTCGAAACGCTGATGCACCGCCGCCGCGCGCTGCCCGAGCTGACCGCGAGCAACTTCAATACCCGCTCGTTCGGCGAGCGCGTGGCACGCAACATGCCCATTCAGGGCACGGCCGCGGACGTCATCAAGCTTGCGATGGTGCGTGTCGACAAACGACTGCGAAAGGAACAGCTCAAAGCAAAGCTCATCTTGCAGGTGCACGACGAACTGATCGTCGAATGCCCGGAGGAAGAAAAGGAACGGGTCGCGGCACTTCTCACCGAAGAGATGGAAGGGGCCATGCACCTCTCTGTCCCCTTGACTGCCGAAGCGCACTGGGGCAAAAACTGGCTCGAAGCCAAATAACCGGAGGACATCTATGGAACAGTTGAAGAAGAAAGTCCGCATCGTGCCGATGACAAACGAATATCTGAACGACGTGGCCGAGCTTGAGCGCGAATGCTTCTCCAATCCCTGGTCGCGCAATATGCTCGCAGAGGAGCTTGAAAACGCGTGCTCGGCCTTCTTAGTCGCGCTGGACGCGGAAAACGGCAGTGTCGTCGGCTACGCGGGGCTGCTCGCCGTTGTGGACGAAGGCTGCATCACCAAAATGGCCGTCCGTCCCGACTGCCGCCGCGGCGGGGTCGCGGGGCAGCTTCTCGATGTGTTCATCCGTTTTGCCGAGGGCAGCGGCCTTTCGTTTCTGACGCTTGAGGTGCGCGAGAGCAATTATGCCGCCATCGCGCTCTACGGCAGCCGCGGCTTCCGCGGCGAGGGACGCCGCAAGAACTACTACGACCATCCGAAGGAGGACGCCATCATCATGACAAAGGAATTCATCGCGAACGGGGAGGCGAAGGCATGAAGATCCTCGCTTTTGAATCCTCCTGCGACGAGACCGCCGTTGCCGTTGTCGAAGACGGGCGCAAAGTGCTCTCCGACGCCATCGCGTCGCAGGCAGACCTGCACGCGCTCTACGGCGGCGTCGTGCCGGAGATCGCCTCGCGCAAGCACATCGAGGCCATCGCCGCGCTGACTGAGCAGGCGCTTAAGGAGGCGGGCGTCGAGAAAAAAGACATCGACGCCGTGGCCGCGACCTACGCGCCGGGTCTCATCGGCGCGGTGCTCGTAGGGCTGAACTTTGCCAAGAGCGCGGCCTACGCGCTGAATGTGCCGCTCATCCCTGTGCACCACATCCGCGGCCACATCGCCGCGAATTACTTAGCGTTCCCAGAGCTGGAGCCGCCGTTCCTCGCGCTGTGCATATCCGGCGGCAATACCCTCATCGTCGATGTGCGCGGCTACACGGACTTTGCCCTTCTCGGTGCGACGCGCGACGATGCGGCGGGCGAGTGCTTTGACAAGGCCGCGCGCGTGCTCGGCCTTCCCTACCCCGGCGGCGCGGCGATGGACAAGCTCGCCCACGAGAGCGAGGGCGGTGTCTACGAGCTGCCGCGCGCGAAGATTGACGGGAGCCCCCTCGACATGAGCTTTTCCGGACTCAAAACCGCCGTTGTCAACCTTGCGCACAACGCAGATCAGACCGGAAAGCAGCTCGACCGCGCCGCGCTTGCGCGCGACTTCACGCAGGCGGTTGTCGACGAGCTGGTACCGCGCGCGATGCTCGCCATGGAGCAAAGCGGGCATAAAGTACTCGTTGCCGCGGGCGGCGTGGCCGCAAACTCCTTCATCCGCACAGCGCTTGAAGAAGAATGCCGGAAGCGCGGCTATACGCTCTATCTCCCGCCGCTGAAGCTCTGCGGCGACAACGGCGCAATGATCGGTGCACAGGGGTACTACGAATACCTCGCCGGCGTGCGAGCAGATTGGTCGCTCAACGCTTACGCAACAAGGGACATCGACGATCCCATCATCTGACATACGAAAGGGTACCCTCTTTTGACAGAGGATACCCTTTTTATCTCCGTTCCCCCACCCGATGCAAGAGGACGATCTCAGCTTGCATAATTCTCCGATTATGGTAACAAATCGAATTTCTGTTCTTTTACAAATCGAACAGTTTCAGAATTATGTAAATTTCGACACACACCTATTTCTGCGATATGTTTTCCATTCTACAGAAAGCGATTCTATTTTCCCTCTCTAATCAAGCGTTTTTCAGAGGTGCACTGCTGTGGATAAGTCTGTGGAAACTGTGGATAACTCATCGTAGAATCGTTTATTTAGAATATTATGTAAATTTGTCGCTTTCGCAAATCTCCTGTCGTTCATTCCGACGTTTTGTCGGAAAAGCACACACCTCTCCGCTTTTTGGCAACTTCTGTCGGAACTGCCGCATTCTATTTTTACTCTTTTGTCGAATACTTTGCCGCATTTCCCCCCTCCATTTTGCAGGAACTCTGCAAAATATACTATTTGTATATAACGGGTAAAATCCCCGCCGTTTTCACGGCGGGGATCGTTTCAGCAAGGAACCTGCACGCCGTAGCAGCCGCTCACGGGATCCAAAAACAACGGCAGGTGCGGCGTGCGGTAGGTGAACCAGACAAATGCGAACAGCAGCGCCCACAGCAGCGCAAAGCCCGCAAGTTGCATCGCGCCCCCGCGCAGCCGTCCGTCCGTCAGCCATCGGTAGCCCACAAGATAGGCAAGCGCATCAGCCAGAAAGAAGATCAGGATATTCCCCCAGCCCGGCAGTTCCCCGAACGCGCCCGCGCACGTGTAAAAAAGCGTCGGGATCGCGGCAAGTCCCAGCAGGATCGACACCGCCTTGACGGCGAAGAAATTGCGGAACACCTCGGAAAACACGATGAACTCCACCACCGCAAAAACGAAATACGGAAGAAACAGCAGCTTCATGTGCTCCCAGGTCGATTCGTTCACAGCGGAAAATGCCGCCGCGACGCGGCTGCCGTCCGACCAGCCGTAGACAAAATGCAACAGCGTTCCCACGAGTCCCGTCACAGCAAAACCGACGATCTCCCAGCGGCGCAGCTCCCGTTTCATCTTCTTATCCTCCTTTTTCGCCCCGCTTTCTCGGGGCAGGCACTATCATTCTACGCGAAAAAGGCAGGCTTTATACGGCAAAAGCCGCCCATACGGGCGGCTTTTCTTTGTTCTCTTTTATTCGGCAAAGCGCGGCACGATGACGCCGGCAGGCGCGTCCTTCGTCAGCGTGAAGCCATTCGTATTGAGACGGTGTACCCTTGCATCATCGCAGAGCGGCAGGAAATCCTCCAGCGTGCCGATCTCGGGATAGCCGTGGGTGCCGAAGCGATAGTGCATCGGCACAAGAACGCGCGGCGCAACCGCGTCCGCAACCTTTTTGGCGGTCAAGGCATCGATGGTATAATACCCGCCGACAGGGATGAGCAGCGCATCGCAGCCCTTGATCTTTTTGAGCTGTTCCTCGCTCAGCTCATGGCCGAGGTCGCCGCAGTGCACGAGCGTCAAGCCCTCGGCGCGCAGAATGTGGATGGTGTTCTCCCCACGCAGCGCTCCGCCCTTTTCGTCGTGAAAGGTTGAGACCGTTTCGACCGTGAAGGGGCTTGCCGCCCGGTTTCGTCCCGAGAGCGTCACGGCCTCCAAAAAGGCGTGGTCGCGGTGGGAATGTGAGCAAAGCGCCTCGTCCGCGTCGACGTGCAGCGCAGGATAGGTTTCCACATAGTAGGGGTCGAGCACGATGCGCCAGCCCGCGCTCTCGATAAGAAAGCAGGAATGGCCCAGCCAGGTGATGTTCATGGTTTACTCCTCCACTTTCGTTTCGTTTGCCGTGTTTTTGTTCTTCTTTCTGCCGATCTTCAGCAGCTTCTGCCCGCGGCGCAGCCGGCCGATGAGCTTCACGGCCGCAAACACGACCGCCGCGAAAATCAGGATTCCGAGCCAGCTGTAAGCAAGCCAGATCGCAAAATCCTCCAGCCCCTCTGCAACGGCGGCAAGGCCGTCCGTAAAGGCGTTGCTGAGCTTTTCGCCAAAGCTCTTGGGCGCGTCCTCCGTTCCGGAGAGACGGTAGACCTCGTTCAGCTCAAGCGTGACGGTCGCATAGTCCACGAGCGCGTCGTAGTGGCGCATCGTGCCGGAGAGACGTTCGATCTCATACTCCGTTTCAGAGATGGCAGACTCGATGGTGATGATGTCCTCCATATTCTCCGCTTTTTTGAGCAGCTCCTGCAAGCGCGCAAGCTTGATCTGCGCCGTTTCCAGACGCGACTGCGTGTCGTAATACTGCTCGCTGATATTTTCCGCCGAGTCGTCCTGCCACGTCACATGGCAGAGCGTGCCCACCTGCGCGCAGAAGTCAGCGAACTGCTCCGCCGGCACGCGCACGGTATAGCTCGCGTGGCGATAACCGCTGGAATAGTTCGAAAAGTTCTTCTGCTCGAAGTAAGCGCCGCTGCGCTCCACAAGCGCGGCAATGTCCTCCACCGCCTGTTCGTAGGAGAGCGTCTGCATCTCGATGTGCGCGCTGTAGATCATCTTGACGCCGCGCTCGGAAAGGCTCTTGTCGATACCCGAGCCTACCTGCCCATCGCCGTTCCACGCGCCCGCGTCTTCCGCTTCGTCATCTGTTGCGCTAAAGTCGTAGTCTTCTTTCGCCGATTCATAGCCGTTGTAGTCGCCCGTCATCGTATCCGAGCCAGCAGACTTTGCGCCGCAGGCGGCAAGGGACAGCGCCAGCACCAGCGCGAGCAAAAGGGTCAAACATCTTTTCATCTTCTTTCACCTCACTCTTAATTTGGGGGCTTGCGAAGGTTTAGACGGTCATTTTGCGAAAAAAGTTCCGAAATTCCTTGTTTTTCTTATTCCAGCTCGTCAAGCGTCATGGAGAAGCTCTCCATGCAGTGCGCCATGAAGTAGTCGAGCTCCGGCATTTTCATCTCATCGAGCGCGCGGCGCGTCTGCTCGGCAGCCTTTTTGAACTCCAGGTTGCCCGCCTTGAGTTCCTCCACGCACTTGATGTAAGCCGACAGCTTATCCGCCGCCTTGACGAGCTTTTTCGTCGTCTCGTCCTCGATCTTGATGATCGGCTCATAGTCCGCGCGCAGCGCTTCGGGCAGCATGGAAAGCAGCTTGTCGCCCGCCACGGTCTCCACCTTGCGGTAGGCGTCGCGGATCTCGGGGTTGTAGTACTTGATGGGCGTCGGCATGTCGCCGGTCAGGATCTCCGTCGCGTCGTGGTAGAGCGCCGCGACCGCCACGGCGTTTGCATCGGTCGGAATCCCGTAAACGCGCGTGCGGATCAGCGCGAGCGCGTGCGAGAGCACCGCGACCATGTGGCTGTGCTCCTGAATGTTCTCCTCTTCCGTGTTGCGCATCAGCGCCCAGCGCTTCACGCAGCGCATGCGGGAAATGTAGGCGTAAAAATGATTCGCCATCGCTCAGTCCTCCAACTCGCCGCGAAGTCCGCCGCCGTCGACCGCCGTGATCTTCACGTTCTTTACCTCATTGTGCAACCCCTCGCGCGCAACAGAGACCTCCATATAGTTCGGCGCGTGACCCGCACTGCCGTCCTTGCGGCCGCGCTCGAAGAGCACAGGGAAGGTCTTGCCCACGCAGCGCGTAAGGTACGCTTCGTGCATCTCCTTGGCAACGGCCGCGGCGCGCGCGCCGCGCTCCTCACGCACGGGCATATCGACCTGCCGCATCTCGGCAGCCTTCGTGCCGGGGCGGATGGAGTAAGGGAATACGTGCATCTCGGCAAAGCCGACGCGCGCGATGAAGTCAAGCGTCTGCGCGAATTCCTCCTCCGTTTCCTCGGGAAAGCCCGTGATGAGATCGGTCGTGATGGCAGGATCGTCAAAATATTTGCGCAGCAGCTCGCAGGACTCCATAAAGCGCGCCGTGTCGTACTTGCGGTTCATGCGCTTTAAGGTCGCATCGCAGCCCGACTGCATCGAAAGATGGAAGTGCGGGCAGAGGTACTTGAGCTTTGCAGCGCGCGCGCAGAATTCCTCCGTGATGGTGCGCGGCTCGAGCGAGCCGAGGCGGATGCGCATCTCGCCGCCCTCGCGCGCAATGAGTTCCAGAAGGTCGATGAGCGAGGTACCGTCCTTGAAGTCCGAGCCGTAGGACGAAATTTCGATGCCCGTGACCACGATCTCGCGATAGCCCTCCTCGCGCAGCACGCGCACCTGCCTCGCCGCTTCCTCCATTGGCAGCGAGCGCACGCGCCCGCGCGCATAGGGAATGAGACAGTAGGTGCAGAAGTTCACACAGCCGTCTTCGACCTTGAGCATCGCGCGCGTGCGGTTCACCATGCCGCCCGCGGGCAGCACCTCAAACTCGCGCCGCTCCCACACGTCGTCCACGTTGACGATGTGCGTCTTTTCGCGCGCCGCGCGCTCCAAAAGGTCAATAAAGTGCGAGCGGTCGTTCGTGCCCGCGATCACGTCGAGATCGAGCTTTTTCACATCCTCCGGGTGGGTCTGGGCGTAGCAGCCGCAGGCGGCGATGACTGCCGCCGGGTTGCGCCGCTTGGCCTGACGCAGCATCTGGCGTGATTTTTTGTCGCTCACCGCCGTCACCGAGCAGGTGTTGACGACGTAAATATCCGCCGTCTCTTCAAAGTCTGTGAGTGTATGCCCGCGGTGCCTCAGCTCCTGCTCGAGCGCCTGCGTTTCGTATTGGTTCACCTTGCACCCGAGGGTGCAGATCGCAACTTTCATGTAAGCCTTATCCTTTTCCGCGCAGGCGGTGGTAAAAAATGCGCGCCGCCCTTGCTTTTTTCTTTATATATTGTATAATCATTTGAGCGATCTGACAAGTCCAAAGAAAGGATTTTCCCGATATGATCTATCTTGATCACGCCGCCACCACCCCCGTCCCCGCAGAGGTGGCACGTTCCGTTTACGATACGCTCTTTTCCGGCTGGGGCAATCCCAGCTCGCAATACCCCATCGGCAAAGATGCGCGCGACGCTGTGGGCGCTGCGCGCGAAACAGTTGCCGCAGCGCTCGGCTGCAAGGCGTCCGAGCTGATCTTCACCTCCTGCGGCTCGGAGAGCGACAACTGGGCCATTCGCCTTGCTCTTCATCAGAACCGTCATGCAGGCAAGCATCTCATCACGACCGCTGTGGAGCACAGTGCCATTCTGGAGACCTGCAAGGCACTCGAGCAGGATGGCTATTCCGTCACGTATTTGAAGCCCGACAAAAACGGCAACATCACCGTCTCTCAGGTGGAAAACGCCCTGCGGGACGACACCGCGCTCGTTACGATGATGCTCGTGAACAACGAAACAGGCTGCATCTTCCCCGTTGCCGAGGTCGCACAACTCTTAAAGGAGAAAAAATCCCGCGCGCTGCTTCACACCGACGCGGTGCAGGGTTTTTTGAAAATTCCCTTCCGCGCAGATACGCTCGGTGCGGATCTTATCTCCATCAGCGGGCATAAGGTCGGCGCGCCCAAGGGGATCGGCGGATTGTACCTTGGCGGGCGCGTGCGCGCGCCGCAGCCGCTCATCTATGGCGGCGGGCAGGAGCAGGGGCTCCGCTCCGGCACGGAGGCTACGGGCCAGATCGCAGGCTTTGCCAAGGCGGTCGAGCTGCGATGTGAGCATCTCGATGAAACACTCGCGCACATGGCGGCCATCAAGGCCTATGCCGAAGAAACGCTGCTCGCCCTCGGCGGCGTTGTCCGCGTCGGCAACGGACAGGCACCTCACATTCTGTCCGTCTCGCTCGTCGGCTACCCGTCGGCCAATGTCGTCGCAGAGCTTGGCTCTCAGGGCATCTGCATTTCCGCCGGCTCTGCCTGCCACCGCGGACAGCTGAGCCATGTCTACCGCGCGATGGGTCTTGACAAAAAGACCGCCGCGGGCGTTCTGCGCATCAGTTTCGGCCCCGAAACGACGAAAGAAGACATCGACGCGCTCACCATAGCGCTCAAGGCGCATCGCGACACGCGCTTCCCCATGCTATAATTCTAAAATAACGGAGGTCGACATGTTCTCCTATCTGCATCAGCCCAAAGGCTTTTACAAGCGTCTCTTCCTGCTGGCGCTGCCGGTCATCGTCCAGAACTTTATCACCACGTCCCTCGGCTTTTTGGATACCTTCATGGTCGGGCTTCTCGGCAGCGACCAGATGTCCGCCGTCACGGTAGCAAATGTGCCAGTCTTTATCATTCAGCTCATCGTTTTCGGCCTGCAAAGCGGCTCAAGCGTACTCATCAGCCAGTACTGGGGGCGCGGCGACCGCGAGAGCATCAACCGTGTCATGGGCATCGGCTTTTTCATCGCAGGCGGTGTAAGCGTGCTGTTCGCCATCGTTCTGTGTGTGTTCCCCGCGCAGGTGCTCTACCTCATCACCGACAATCTGACGCTTGTGACGCTGGCCGAACCGTATCTGCGCATCGTCGGCTTCTCCTACATTTTCAACTCGATCTCCTCCATCTACATTGGCATGCAGCGCAGCATCGAAAACCCGCGTTTCGGCATGATCGTCTTTGCTACTTCGATGCTCTGCAACACCATCGGCAACTATGTGCTCATCTTCGGCAAACTCGGTCTGCCCGCGCTCGGCATCACCGGCGCGGCGGTGGCAACGCTATTGTCCCGCGTGGTAGAGTTTGTCATTGTGGTTTTCTATGCTTTCCGCTGCCGCACGATGCCGCTCATGCCTCACGCCATTTTCCACCCCGGCATGGATATGCTGCATCGCTTCCTGCGTTACAGCGCGCCGGTGCTCATCAATGAAACGCTCTGGGGCACGGGATTTTCCCTGATCACCGTTATCATGGGCCACATGGCGGAAAGCTCCGATCTCATCGCCGCCTATACGCTTGCGGGCAACATCGACCGGCTTGTGACCTCCGGTCTTTTCGGCGTTGCTGCGGCAACCTCCGTCATCATCGGCAAAGAGATCGGTCTTGGCAACCTCAAAGGCGTCTACAACATTGGAAAAGCGCTTTGCTTCACGGCGCTCGCTTTCGGCGTGCTGCTCGGCCTGCTTGAGTATGCGATGTTTGCCACGCTCATGCGCCCGTTCGTCATGCCGCTCTTCTCACTCTCGGCAGTCGCTGAGCATCTGTGCAGCGTAATGTTGCTCTGCTATGCCTGTTCGATCCCGCTCCACAGCTTTTCGACCACGATGGCTGTTGGCGTGCTGCGCGGCGGCGGTGATGTGAATGCTTCGCTTGTGATCGACAATGTTCCCCTCTGGTTCGGTACGCTGCCGCTCATGTGCCTTTTGGGTCTTGTGCTCAAGGTTCCGAATGAGGTATTCTGCCTGTGCCTGATGATCGAATACATCCTCAAAACACCCCTTGGCCTGATCCGCCTGCGCTCCGGCAAGTGGATCCACGACATTACCCGCATCGAATAAGCAAAAGAGGAAGGCTGCCGCCTTCCTCTTTTTTCTCTTATGTGCTTTTTTCTTTCACTCTCTCCTGCCGCATCTCGCGCAGCACCGGCACACTGACACACAGCGACGACGCCACAAAAAGCGCAATGCCGATCATACGGTTGACGCTGATGTGCTCGTGGTACACGGCTACTGCCAGCGCCGTCGCCAGAACAGGCTTGACAAGGTAAACGAACGAAGCCTCGGTCGCGGAGGTATACTCCGTGACCTTCGCCGTAAGCAAAAAGCCAAGTCCTGCGCAGCCGATGCCGACATGGCACAATAGGAGTGTCGATCTGAGCGTAAAGCCCGAAAAGAACGGGACGCCGGCAAAAATATCCAAGCCCAGGCCCTTATAAAGCGCGCCGACCGCCGGGATCTCGCCGAGCAGCAGCAACACGAGCATTTCCAGTCCTCCGACAAGGATGTTAAAATCCGCGATCACCATACTGCCCAGCCTGTCGACACGCAGCTTGCAGAGCGTGCCGTACATCGCGAAAAGGATCGTCGCAGCAAGGATCTCCAGAAAGCCGCGGAGACTGATCTCAAGCTTTGCAGGATTGAGAATGAAGAGGATACCGATGACCTCCACGCCGATCGCCAACAGGTGATTTTTCCTGAGCGGCTCATGCAGAATAAGATGTGCCGCCGCCAGGGCAAAGACAGGATTTCCCGAGTAGATGACCGATGTGGCTGAGGCGTCCATGTGCAGCACCGCCATCTGCAAAAGCGACATGTGCAGTGTGACCGTCAGAAATCCAAGGAGGGCGAAGTAGCCCCAGTCAGACTTTGTAAGACGAATGCCGCGCTTTTTCAGGTCTTTCAAAGCAAACGGCAGCAGCGCCAGCGCACCGAGCAGTACGCGCTCGACCGTCACCTGCATGGGCGCGAACGCGCCGCCGAGGGCCTTGAGCGCGACCTCGGTCGTAGAATAGAGCATGGCAGCCAGCAGAATATAGAGGTAACCCCGTTTTCGATTCGTCATCATCTTCTTCCTCCCGCGCCCGCCTATGGCGAGGCAGCATCATTGTATGCCCCGCCGCGTGGAAAAGCAACCAGAACTCTGCAAAAAAGCCGCTCTGCAAAGCAGAGCGGCTTTTTGACAATATGGCAGGAAAAATTACTTGGCGGCTTTGGCAGCCTTCTCGTTCTCCCACTTGGTAACGCACAGCGCGCAGGAGATATCGCCCGTGATGTTGAGGCAGGTGCGGCCCATGTCGAAGAGACGGTCGATGCCGTAGATGATCATGATCATATCGACGGGAATGTTCATCGCCTCGAGCACCATGGCAAGCATGATCATGCCCGCGCCCGGCGTACCGGCCGTGCCGATGGAGGCAAGCGTTGCGGTGACGACGATCGTGACCATCTGGCCAAGGGTCAGCGTCATGCCGCAGCAGGTGGCGAGGAAGATGGTGGCAACGCACTGGTAGATGGCGGTACCGTCCATGTTGATCGTCGCGCCGAGGGGGATAACGAAAGAAGACACGTCGTTCTCCGCGCCCAGCTCATCTGCGCACTCCTTGCTCAGGGGGATCGTAGCGGCGGAGGAGGTGGAGGTAAATGCGAAAATCATCGCGGGGGATGCCTTCTTGAAGAAGGTGAAGGGGCTGATGCCCGCAAAGGCCTTGGCAGAGAAAGAGTAGCAGAGAATCGCGTGGACAATGTATCCGAGGTAGGCGCAGCCAAGCACGATACCAAGAGACGTCAGGATCTCGGGGCCCTGCGTGGCGACGACCCATGCCATCATCGTGAACACGCCGATGGGGCTGAGGGCAATGATGAACGCCATCACGCGCTCGATGACCGCATAGAGCGTAGAGACAAGATCCTTGGCAAGCTTCCCCTTCTCACCCGCGGAGAGGATACCGCCGCCGAACATCAGTGCGATCACGATGACCTGCAGCATGTTGGCTTCCGTGAAGGACTTCCACATATTGCTCGGGAAGATGGCAACCAGCGTATCCATGAAGTTGGCGCTCGTCGCCTTATCCCACACAGCACCCTCTTCCAGCGCGAGCGTGGGAAACAGGCCGGCATTGTTGAAGATGTTCGCAAAGAGAAGGCCGATGACGCAGGCGATTGCCGTGGTGACGAGGAAGTAGGCGACCGTCTTCCAGCCAACGGAGCCGACTTTCTTCATATCGCCCATCGAGATGATACCGTCGATCATCGACAGCAGCACGACGGGCACAACAATGAACTTGAGGAGATTGACGAAGATGGTGCCGAAGGGCTTTAAGTAGTTGGTGGTGAATTCGGGCTTACCGATAAAATAGAAGATAAGTCCGACCGCAATACCCAGGATCAGGGCAAGTACGATCTGCTTTGGCAGACTCATTTTTTTCTTTTCCATACAACACACACTCGCTTTTCAAAAAAGTCCCCCCACTTATAGATGCTTTCAATAGGGAGCATTGCTATTGTACATCATTGCAATGTGTTTGGCAACCCCCTGCCGGAAAAACTTTGCTGTTTCCGGCGCATTTCTGCACAAAAATGGCAGTTCTTCTGCAACTATATTAGTGAAAATCCCAACTTGCATTTTTCCTCGCTTTCAGGTATCCTTGGTCAGACGAAAACAACGAAACGCAAACAGGAGGACGAACCCATGATGCTCTGCACCGCATCGAAAAAGGAAAATCTCACCTCCGGTCGTTTTGTTTCCGTTTTTATTGATATGATTTCTTTTGGTCGGTAATGCCTTTACCGGCCTTCTTTTTTGCCCGCACGGGGCACAGTTCATGTTTATTCAAATGAGAATAAAAATACGAAGAAAGCAAAGAGGGAAAATCACATGAAGAAAGAACTCGGACACGAAGCCATCTACGACGCCCGCCAGCTGGGCACCCCCAGAATGCTGGTGCTCGGATTGCAGCACATGTTCGCCATGTTCGGCGCAACGGTGCTCGTCCCCATCCTCGTGCAGGGCTACGGCCTGCCGCTGTCCATTCAGACCACGCTGCTGTTCGCAGGTCTCGGTACGCTGCTGTTCCACGTCTGCACCAAGTTTAAAGTCCCCGCGTTCCTCGGCTCCTCGTTCGCCTACCTCGGCGGCTTCTCCACGGTCGCGACGATGCCCGCCTACGAAGGTCTCGATCCCAAAACGAAGCTCGCCTACGCGCTCGGCGGCATCGTGATTGCCGGTCTCCTCTACCTCGTGCTGGCGCTCCTCTTCAAGCTCCTCGGCGCAAAGAAGGTCATGCGTTACTTCCCGCCCATTGTCACCGGCCCGATGATCATCATGATCGGTCTGAACCTCTCCGGCTCCGCCATCAATAACGCCTCCACCTGCTGGTGGCTTGCGCTCGTCGCCATGGCGATCATCGTTGTCGCCAACATCTGGGGCAAGGGCATGGTCAAGATCATTCCGATCCTGCTTGGCGTGGTCGGCAGCTACATCGTCGCCCTCATCGCCAGCGCCTGCGGCGCGCAGCTGCCCGATGCAGAGGGCGTGATGCAGCCGCTCGTCAACTTCGCCGCCGTCAACAAGGCGAATCTCATCGGCCTTCAGAAGTTCGTCATCGCGAAGTTCGACGTTTCCGCTATCCTCGTCATGGCCCCCATCGCCATCGCCGCCATGATGGAGCACATCGGCGACATCTCCGCCATCTCCTCTACCACCGGCCGCAACTTCATCGAAGATCCCGGCCTGCACCGCACACTGCTCGGCGACGGTCTCGCCACCGCCTTTGCCGGCATGTTCGGCGGCCCTGCCAACACCACCTATGGTGAAAATACCGGCGTTCTCGCCCTCTCCAAGGTCTACGATCCCCGTGTTGTCCGCCTCGCGGCCGTCTACGCCATCATCCTGAGCTTCTCCCCCAAGTTTGACGCGCTTGTCAACTCCATCCCCGCGGCCATCGTCGGCGGCGTCAGCTTCATCCTCTACGGTATGATCTCCGCGGTCGGCGTGCGCAACATCGTGGAGAATCAGGTCGACCTCACCAAGTCCCGCAACCTCATCATTGCGGCGGTCATGTTCGTCAGCGGTCTCGGCTTCAGCTCCGTCGGCGGCATCACCTTCACCGTCGGCGGCGCGGCGGTCACGCTCTCCGGCCTTGCCATCGCGGCCCTCTGCGGCGTCATTCTCAACGCCATTCTGCCCGGCAATGACTATGTCTTCGGCGTCAGCGTCGAGGGCGACAAGTCCGCCGACCTCGGCAGCTACTAAGACTTAACCCCAAACAGCAAAAAGGAAGCGGCACGCGCCGCTTCCTTTTTTTGCGTCCTCGTGTTATACTATTGCCAAAATCACCGCAGGAGGGTTTTTCATGGATGAGATCAAGCCCGGGCGCTACCGCCACTTTAAGGGCAACGAATACGAGGTCATCGGCCTCGCCCGCCACTCCGAAACGCAGGAGGAAATGGTCGTCTACCGCGCGCTGTACGGCGACTTTGGCCTCTGGGTGCGCCCCGCGCGGATGTGGAATGAAACCGTCGAGCGCGACGGCAAGACCTTCCGCCGCTTTACCTACATCGGCCAATGACGGACTATACGCTCATTCGCGCCAAACGGCGCACGATGTCGCTGCAGTTGGACCGCGAGGGAAAGGCCATCGTCCGCGCGCCCCGCGGTGTCAAAAAAGAGTACATCGACCGCTTTGTTGCAGCGCATGAAAGCTGGCTTGCGCGCGCGAGGGCAAAGCAAGAGGCGCGCCGCCTCGCCCACCCCGAGCCGACGGATTCCGAGCGCGCAGCGCTCATCGCGCGGGCAAAGGAGTATCTCCCCCGGCGCACCGCCCATTGGAGCGCCGTCATGGGGCTTGTGCCGACGGGCATCAAGATCACCTCTGCGCGCACGCGCTTTGGCTCATGCAGCGGCAAAAACAGCATCTGCTTTTCCTGGCGGCTCATGCTCTATCCGCCCGAGGCCATCGACTATGTCATCGTCCACGAGCTTGCGCATATTCGCCACCATGACCACTCCCCCGCCTTCTACGCGCTGATCGCGCAGTATCTGCCCGACTGGAAAGTGCGCATGAAGCTGCTGAAAGAATAAAAAGAGACGCCGCAGCGTCTCTTTTTTCATGCTCTTCACAGCAGCAGCTCATAAAACCCATCGGTCTCCAGTCCTTCCACTTTGGTCAGCGCCGTGAGCGCGGCGCGGTCCTGGACCTCCGCGCGCCACGACATACCGCAGTCCGCCGTTAGCTCACGCGGGACGGGGATGAGCCGCCCGGGCAGGCCCTTCGCCCGGCAGAGCTTTTCCATCGCGATGGCCGCGGCCGTCGTGTGGAAGGTGATGATGAGCCAGCGTTTTTTCTCTCTCATGTTGCGATCTCGCGAACGGCACGCACGGCAGCGTCCGCTTCCTCTTCCGTATTGTACCAGCCGAAGCTAAAGCGCACCGCGCCCTGTCCTTCGGTTCCGAGCGCGCGGTGCAGCCGCGGCGCGCAGTGCGCGCCCGGGCGGGTCGCGATGCCGTAGTCCTCGGACAGAATGTCCGACACTTCGCCCGAGTCCATGTCGCCGATGTTGAGCGCCGCGACCGCCGTGCGCTCGCAGTCAAAGTTGCCGTAGAGCGTCACACCCGGAATTTTCTTGACGCCCGCGACAAAGCGGCGCAGCAGCGCCGTTTCGTGTGCGTGGATCGTGCCGATCCCGGTCTCCTGCAAAAAGTCGAGCGCGGCGGAAAGTCCCGCGATGCCGTGGCCGTTGAGCGTCCCCGCCTCGAGGCGCGTCGGCATCTGCGCGGGCTGAGACTCGGAATACGTCTGCACGCCCGTGCCGCCGACCTTCCACGGGGCAATGTCTACGCCTTCGCGCACGCACAGTCCGCCCGTGCCCTGCGGGCCCATGAGCGACTTGTGCCCGGTGAAGCACAGCACATCGATTTGCATTTTTTCCATGTCGATGGGCAGCACGCCCGCGCTCTGCGAGGCGTCCACGAGGAACATCAGTCCGTGCGCGTGCGCAAACTGTCCAATGCGCGTAAGATCAAGCACATTGCCCGTCAGATTCGAGGCGTGCGTGCAGACAACGGCACAGGTATCGGGGCGCAAAAGCTTCTCAAAATCCGCATAGTCGATGTTCCCCTGCCTGTCCGCGGGAACAAAGCTCAGCGAAACGCCCTTCTCCCGTTCCAGCCGGTAGAGCGGCCGCAGCACGGAGTTGTGCTCCAAGTCCGTCGAAATGACGTGGTCGCCGCTGCGGATGCAGCCGTGAATGGCGATGTTCAGCGCTTCGGTCGAGTTGCAGGTGAACGCGATGTGGTCAGGCCGCTTGCAGTGAAAGAGCTCGGCAAGCTTGCAGCGCGTGTCGTAGATCACACGCGAGGCGGCAAGCGAGCCTTCATGTGTGCCGCGCGCACTGTTGCCAAAGCTGTCCATGGCCTGCACCACCGCGTCGATGACCTGCGGCGGCTTCCGCAGCGTGGTCGCCGCATTGTCGAGATAGATCATCTTCACGGACGGACGATGCGGTTCGCGCCGCTCATCTTTTCCACGATGACGTACATGTTCGTCACCTCGCCGACGGCAAGCTTTTCCTTGAGGTCATAGAAGTTCAGGCACGTGCCGCAGCTCATGATCTCCACGCCGCGCTCGGCCATGCCCTTGAGATCCTCAAGAGACTCCGAGCCTTCGCAGCTGAGCTTCACGCCGCCGTTGTAGCAGAGAATGGTATCGGGCAGGGTCTCCTGCTGGCTCAGGGCAAAGACAAATGCCTTCATCAGCGCACCGCCAAGTTCATCGCTGCCGCCGCCCATCTTGTCAGAGGAGAGTACCACGACTGTTTTCGGCTTACCGCAGGTGAAGCGCTCTCCGCTCGCCTCGCCCGTCTTGGCGTCCTCGCCCACGGTGATGGTCACGCGGTACTGATTTTCGCCAAGTTTCTCGCTCTTGGACACGCAGCCGCGGCTTGCGGCCAGCTTGCCGAGGTTCTGCACCGCCGTCTCGTTGTCGACCAGCGTTTCGACCGTTCCCGCGCCAGTAAGTTCCTGCATCGCCTTCTGCGTCTTTACGACCGGAAGCGGGCAGGCGTCGCCCATGGCATTGACTTCGATTTTCATACGTATCGCTCCTTTGCCGGGATCACACCCGTTATTTTCTTCTAAGTATAACAGATTCTGCGCAAAGTGGCACAACTTTTTTCTCTCGCCGTAAATTTCTTTTATGATTCTCCTTTTTACCGCCCCGCTATCATTGGATTTTTTGATGATGCTTTCTGCCTTGCGCCGGTTCCATCAAGTTGATAAAATGGGAAAAAGTTTGTATCTTTCTGCGTGCTCCGCGCTCTAACAGGCAGAAACGATCGGAAAGGAGGCTCTGCATGGACGAATTTGACGAGATCTGTCGGCGCTGCACGCCCGTTGTCTACCGTTTTCTGCTTTCGCTCAGCAAGGACGCCTCACTTGCCGACGAGCTGACGGCGGAAACGTTCTATCAGGCGTATCTGCACATCGACACGTTCCGCGGCGACTGCCGCGTCGAATCGTGGCTCTGCCAGATCGCAAAAAACGCCCTCATGAAAGAGCTCCGCCGACGAAAGCGCACCGTCCCCTACGAGGAAACGCGCAAGCTCACCGCGCCGGACGACATTTTTGAACTGCTGGCCGACCGCGAGCAGGCAATGCGCATTCACGCTTCCCTGCACCGGCTCAAGGAGCCGTACCGTGAGGTCTTTACACTGCGCGTGCTCGGTGAGCTGCACTTCCGTGACATCGCCGCGTTGTTCGGCAAATCCGAGTCTTGGGCAAAGGTCACATTCTACCGCGCCAAGGACAAGCTGATTGAAGATATGGAGGAACACCATGAACATTGACTGCCGCGTCATCGGCGACCTGCTCCCGCTCTACGCCGACGAAAGCTGCTCGGACGCAAGCCGCGCGCTCATCGAGGAGCATCTCAAATGCTGCCCACGCTGCCGCGAAACGCTCGCGCGGATGAAAAGCGAACAATTTTTTCCCGCCGCGCAAGTCATCGACCCGCCCGCCGTCGCCGACTATGCGCAAAAGGTCAAGCACCGCCGCCAGAAGCGCGGTACGCTCCTGACTGTCGGCGTCATCGTCCTGATTGTACTGCTCTCGCTCACCGCCGCCGCGTGGATGAACCTTGTCCGCGCACAGCACCCCTACATTCCCGTGGTTGAAGAGAGCGTCTGCAACCTTGCCGCCGGAGAGGTGCACACCTTTGCCGACAGCTGCGACGGCCGCCGTCTTTTTACGAACAGCACGCGCATCGCCGTCACCTTCCGCGCGGATACGCCGCAGGACGGCACGATCACGCTCTGGAACATCACCGATGTCACAACTCCCTACCCGGCCATGGTCTGCAAGGTCGACGGACGCACCGCGCGCTGCGAATTCACGAATCTTTCCTCCGCCGAGCGCTATTTTGTCCGCTGCGAGGAACTTTCCGGTTCCCTCGTCATTTCCGACGGTCGGCCGACGAACCTTTGGGAGAGCTTCCTCGATCTGCTTCACGTTCTCTCTCCGCGCTGACAGCGATCAAACGCCGGAGTTGACAAAGGCTTCGCACTTCTCTACAATAAAGGCAGCTTTTTGAAGGAGGTGTGCGCCATGAACGACAAGCTGCGTCTCACGCAGATGACAAAGGCGGCGGGTTGAGCCGCCAAGCTGGGGCCGGGTGCCCTGACGGAAATTCTTGCAAATCTGCCGAACGTGTCGGATCCTGCGCTTCTGGTCGGCTATGACCGCAGCGACGACGCTGCCGTTTACCGCATCTCCGATGAGGTCGCCGTCATCGAAACGGTCGACTTTTTCACCCCCATTGTGGACGACCCGTACCTCTTCGGTCAGATCGCCGCGGCAAATGCACTGAGCGACGTATACGCCATGGGCGGCGAGCCGAAGATTGCGATGAACCTTTTGTGCGTGCCGAACTGCCTGCCGAAAGAAGACGTCCGCGCCATTCTGGAGGGCGGCCACGCAAAGGCGATCGAAGCCGGCTGCATCATCGCGGGCGGCCACACCATTGAGGACAATGAGCCGAAATACGGTCTGTGCGTCACTGGCTTTGTTCGCCCCGACCGCATTCTCAAAAATACCGGCGCACAGCCGGGCGATGTGCTGGTGCTGACAAAGCCGCTCGGCAGCGGCGTACTCACCACCGCCATCAAGGCAGATCTGATCTCTCCCGCCGCGCGCGATGCGCTCTACGCCCACATGGCAACGCTCAACAAGAAAGCGGGCGAGGCTGTGCGAAGCGCCGGAAATGTCCACGCTTGTACCGATGTGACGGGCTTTGGACTTTTGGGCCACAGCTATGAGATGGCAAGCGGCAGCGGCGTCACGATCCGCCTGCACGGCGCGGCGCTCCCGCTGATGGACGGCGCGCGCGCGATGGCGGAGATGGGCATTATCCCCGCGGGCGCTTACCGCAACATGGACTATGTCAAGCCGCACCTTTCCGTGCTGGCGGGCAGCGAGCAGGTTTCTTTGGATCTTGCCGCCGACCCGCAGACCTCGGGCGGACTGCTCATCGCGCTCCCGCGCGAAGACGCCGAACCGCTGCTGAACGCGCTGCGCGTCTTTGCCCCGTGGAGCGCCATCGTCGGCGAGGTACACAAAAAGAGCACTGCGGCGCTCGAATTCGACTAACGGAAAAAGCAAGAAAAGCGGAGCTGAATGCATCGGCATTCAGCTCCGCTTCCTATTATACGGTGACACCGTCACTGATTTGAATTGTACGTCACATGCAGCAGCTCGTGACAGCGCTCTTCGCCGTAGTCCTCCATCATCTGCAGCACAACGGGGTTGCGCTCGGCGCGCTTGAACATTGCCGCATTGTCGGCAAGGTGCAGGCCGTCGCCGCGTTTTTCCTTTCTCTTCTTGAGTCCGTAGGGCTGACCCGCGCCGCCGACGCAGCCGCCCTGGCAGGTCATCACCTCGATGAGGTGATAGAACGCCTTGCCCTCGTCGATGTCCTTCAAAAGCTTCTTGGCATTGGCAAGCCCGTTGACGACCGCGATCTTGAGCTCAGCATCGCCGACGGTGACCGACGCCTCCTTGATCGGCGCATCGCCGCGCAGGCCAAGAATGCTGATCTCACGCAGGGCATTTTTGCTCTTATCGGGCAGGCAGTGGCGCACGACCGCTTCGGCAACGCCGCCGCTCGTGCCGTAAATGATCGCGGCGCCGGAGCCGAGGCCAAAGGGCATATCGGGGGACTCCAGCTCCAGCTCGGAGAGCTGAATGCCGGTCTCCTGCATCATATCGATCACCTCGCGCGTGGTGAGCACAAGGTCAACATCAGGCCGTCCGTCGTGGACGAACTCAGGGCGCGCTGCTTCCATCTTTTTTGCCGTGCAGGGCATGATGGCAATATGATAGGTCGTGCGGCCGTCGGCTGCGTCCTTCGCTGCGTACTTGTCGCGGAAGATCGCTCCCACCATCTCCATCGGCGACTTGCAGGTCGAAATGTTCTTCAAATACTTGGGGTTCTCGTTTTCGAGATATTTCACCCATGCCGGGCAGCAGGAGGTGAACATCGGGAACGGGCCGCCGTTTTTCAGGCGCTCGAGGAATTCCTCGGATTCGGCGATCGTCGTAAAGTCCGCGCCGAACGTCGTATCGTACACCTCGTCCACGCCCATGAGCTTGAGCGCCGTGACGAGCTTATCGAGCACATTTTCGCCGGCAGAGAAGCCGAATGCCTCGCCCACCGCCACGCGCACTGCGGGCGCGATCTGAATGACCACGCGCTTTTTCGGATCGTGAATGGCGCGCCACGCCTCGCCGATCTGGTTTTTTACGGTGATGGCGCCGGTGGTGCACACCGCGGCACACTGGCCGCAACTGACGCACTTCGTCTCGGCGAGCTTGCGGTCAAAGGCGGGCATGACCTGCAAATTGCTGCCGCGGTAGGCAAAGTTCAAAATGCCCATGCCCTGCATCTCTTCGCACACGCGCACGCAGTCGCCGCAGAGAATGCACTTGTTCGGGTCGCGCAGCACCGCGGGTGACGAGCTGTCGATCTCGTAGTGCTCGCGCGTATCGGGGAAGCGGATCCTACGCACGCCGAACTGCTGGGCAAGCTCCTGCAAACGGCAGTGGCCGCTCTTTTCGCAGGTGGTGCAGTTGCAGTTGTGTGAGGCGAGCAGCAGCTCCAGAATAACGCGCCGGTGCTTGAGCAGTCTCGCGCTGTTCGTGCTGATGCGCATGCCGTCGCGCGGCTCCATCGAGCAGCTTGCGTCGATCTTACCGGTCTTTTCATCTTCCACCACGCACATACGGCACGCGCCATAAACGGAAAGGTCGGAGTAATAGCAGAATGTCGGCATTTCAATACCGGCCTTGCGAATGACGGAAAGCACATTCTTTTCGCCGTCGAAGTTGACGCGCTGACCGTCAACGATCATCATACCTTTTGCCATATCTCTCAACCCTCCTCTTCAATGGCGTCGATCGCGCCGAACGGACAGGCACCCCAGCACGCGCCGCAGTGGATACACTTATCATTGTCGATGGTGTGCGGCATGCGGATCTCGCCGGAGATGGCCTCCATCGGGCAGTTGCGCTTGCACTTGCCGCAGCCCTTGCACAGCTCGGGCTTAATGACAAGGCGGCGCTTGCGGCCGTTGCAGATCGGGCAATGATGGTCGACCACATGACGCAGATAATCCTGGCGGAAGTGGCGCAGCGTACTCTGCACGGGCTTGCACGCACTCTGGCCGAGGCCGCACAACGCCGTTTCCGAGATCGTTTTGGCAAGCTCCTGCAAGAGGTCAAGATCCTCAAGACTCCCCTCGTTTGCAATGATGCGATCCAGGATCTCCAGCATGCGTTTCGTGCCCTCGCGGCAGGGAACGCACTTGCCGCAGCTCTCGTTCTGCGTAAAGCGCATGAAAAAGCGCGCGGTCTCGACCATGCAGGTATCCTCGTCCATGACGACAAGGCCGCCCGAGCCGATCATGGCGCCGATGCTCTTGAGCGAATCAAAGTCGAGCGGCAGGTCAAGATGCTCGTCGCTCGCCGTGGTCGCGCCGCCGGAAGGGCCGCCGATCTGCACGGCCTTGAACTTCTTACCGTTGGGAATGCCGCCGCCGATGTCGAAAACGACTTCACGAATGGTCGTGCCCATGGGCACTTCGATGAGGCCCGTGTTGACCACGTTGCCCGTCAGGGCGAAAGCCTTCGTGCCGGGGCTCTTTTCCGTGCCGATGCTATGGTACCACTCCACACCGTTTTTGATGATGAGCGGGACGTTGGCAAAGGTCTCCACGTTGTTAAGCACCGTGGGTTCAGCCCACAGGCCGTGCTCAATGGTGCGCGGGGGCTTGACGCGCGGCATGCCGCGGTTGCCCTCGATGGACGCAGTCAGGGCGCTGCCCTCGCCGCAGACGAATGCGCCCGCGCCCTTGGCAACATGAATGCGGAAGTTAAAATCGCTGCCGAGGATATGCTCGCCGAGAAGCCCTGTCTCCTCCGCTCTGGCAATGGCTGTTTTCAGACGGTTCACCGCCAGCGGATATTCCGCGCGCACGTAAATGTAGCCCTCGTCGCTGCCGACGGCAAGACCCGCGATCATCATGCCCTCAAGCACGCTGTGGGGGTTGCCCTCCATCACGCTGCGGTCCATGAACGCGCCGGGATCGCCCTCGTCGCCGTTGCAGACGATGTATTTCTTTGCGCTCTTCTGCTTGCGCGCGCCGTCCCATTTGCGTCCGGCAGGGAAACCGCCGCCGCCACGGCCGCGCAGGCCGGAATCGAGAATGTCGCGGCAGATCTCCTCGTCCGTCATCTCGAACAGCGCCTTTTCAAACGCGCTGTAACCGCCCTTGGCGATGTACTCCTCGATGTCCTCGGCGTCCGCCGTACCGCAGTTTTCCAGCACCACACGGTGCTGCTTTTTATAAAACGGGATCTCCTCCTGCTTCGGATACGCCACGCCGTCCAGATGATAAACAAGGCGGTCGATGATCTCGCCGCCGAGGACGGTCTTTTCCAGAATTTCGTGGCAGTCCTCGGGCTTGACGTGAATGTACATCACACCCATCGGCTCGATGTGCACGAGCGGGCCCATCTCGCAAAAGCCGTGGCAGCCGCTCATCTTGACGTGCAGGCTCTTCTCCTCGTCCGTGTCGTGCTTCAGCCCCACATAGACCTTCAACCCGCGCGATTCACACTCGGCCTTGAAATTGTCGTAAATCTTCATTGCGCCGCCGGCAATGCAGCCGGTGCCCGCGCAGATGAGAATGGACGGCACCTCGCGGCTTTGCGCAAGATCATGCTCCGCCTGCGCGCGCAGGGCGCGGAATTCTTCTCTATTCAGCTTGTTCACGCCTGCACCCCCTCGTTTTTGCGAATGGAGTCGAGCAGCTCAATAGCATGCTCGGGATCCATCTTGGCATGTACTTCCCCGTCCACGGTCATAACCGGCGCCAATCCGCAGGCGCCGAGGCACGCGACCGTTTCGAGCGTAAAGAGGCCGTCGTCCGAAGTCTTTTTCTTCCCGTGCAGCCCGAGGTATTCATAGATCGCATCATAGATCGGCCCGGACTTGCGCACATGACACGCCGTACCCGCGCAGACCTTGATGATATGCTTTCCCTTGGCCTCCAGCGAAAAATTCTCGTAGAATGTCGCCACACTGTATACCTTTGATACGCTTACGCCGAGCGTATCGGCGATGAGCGTCAGGTTTGCTTCGCTTAAGTAATTGTATTCCGCCTGCACATCCTGCAAAATGGCAATGAGGTTGGACGGATCGTTCTCATGCATAGCAAGGATGCTCAGGACTTTCTCCGTGTCAGGTTTCATAGCTGCCCTCCTAATCTAATCCTGAGAGCGATTATACCGCTTTTTTTAAGGCATTTTCAATCAAATGCGCAAAAATTATCGATTGATTATCCCTATAGGCCTAATATTTTTCTGCAAGTCAATAAATGCCGAGATCTCCGCATCTGTTGCGCATGAAAAAAGGGATCCGCCATACGGCGGATCCCTTCTCTTTTTCGTTTGTTTGCTTACCTCGCACCCTTCGGCATGCGCTCTTTGATCTGCTTGCCCGTTGGCGTAGCGGCAAGACCGCCGAGCGCCGTCTCGCGGAACTCGACCGGCATACGGCGTCCGACCTCGCCCATCGCGTCGATGACCTCATCGACGGGAATGCGGCTTTCAATGCCTGCCAGTGCCATATCTGCCGCGGAGATGGCATTCACCGCACCGATAACATTGCGCTTGACGCACGGCACCTCGACAAGGCCCGCCACAGGGTCGCAGACAAGGCCCATCAGATTTTTGAGCGCCATGGCCACCGCGTGGCCGATCTGCTCGTTCGTGCCGCCGCGCAGAGACACAAGCGCGCCCGCCGCCATGGCCGACGCCGTGCCGATCTCCGCCTGACAGCCGCCCGCCGCACCGGAAATGCTTGCGCGGTGCGCGATGACGGCCCCGATTCCCGCGGCAACATACAGTGCTTCCAGCAGCTCATGCTGCGTGTGCTTTTCACGCTCGCACAGCGGCAGCAGCACTGCCGGCACCACGCCGCAGGAACCTGCCGTCGGCGCGGCAACGATGCGGCGCATGCAGGCGTTCGACTCCGCCATGGAAAGCGCCTGCACGATGACCTCATCTATGAACTCCCCACCGATGCTTTCGCCGCGGCGCGCGTACAGCCGCATTTTCAGTCCGTCGCCGCCGACCAGTCCGCTCACGCTGCGCTGCGTACCGGTGTAGGAATCGGCCGCGTCCTGGATCGCCTGCCAGGTGGAAAGCATTTTGGCCATTGATGCCTGCCGGCTCACCTGACGCTCCTCCATGTCGTACTTCAAAACGATCTCCCAGAACGGGATCTCTTCCCGCGCCGAGCGCTCAAAGATTTCCTTCATCGAATCCAGCGCCATCTTCATCGTCCTCCTTATCGTAATAAGTCACGCTCAGGATACCCGGCAGCTCAGAGAGAAATTCCACCTGCCGGGGCTTGATGTGCTGATCCGTTTCAATGACCATCAGCGCGTCACCGCCGCGGCGGTGACGGTTCACGCTCATGTTCGCCACGTTGATGTGCACCTGGCTCAAAATAGACGTGATCGCAGCGACGGAGCCGGTCTCGTCCTGATTGCGGACGATCAGCGTGTTGAAGTCGCCCGTGAAGTTCACGTTGATGCCGTCAATCTTATTGACGACGATCGCGCCGCCGCCGACAGAGGAGGCCTCAATGGTCATCTTTTTTCCGCTTTTCCCCGTCAGCTCCAAAAGCGCGGTGTTCGGGTTTGCATCGCGCAGCTCCACCGTGTGGAAGGAATACGCCATGCCCGCGCGGTTTGCCTCATCGTAGGCATTCGGAATGCGCAGATCGTCCGGCTTCATGCCGAGCAGTCCCGCAAGCAGCGCGCGGTCCGTGCCGTGGCCGACGCCGGTCTCGGCAAAGGAACCGTGCAGGCCGATGTCTGCGCGCGCCACCTCTTCGCCGAGCAGCGTTCTGCCCATGTTGCCGATGCGCGCCGCGCCTGCTGTATGCGAACTGGACGGACCGACCATCACCGGCCCCATCATATCGAAAATATTGATCATGGAAACCCCGTCCTTTCTGATTTTCTCAGGAAAAAGCATATCATATCCGCTGCCGAAAAGCGAGTTAAATTCCCCCGTCCACGTTGCGACTATTGAATGACACCGTTTACCGTGATTCATTTCTATTTTTCATTAAAACCGCCGATCGATGCATTCTCTTCATCACTTACAGACAAAAACAGGTGCAGGCGATCTCCTCGCCGCACCTGTTTTCTCATCGATCGGTTTTTACACGCGCTTCCACTTTGCGCCGCCGGGCATGTCGGTCACTTCGACGCCCTTCGTCTTGAGCTCGTCGCGGATGCGGTCAGCCTCGGCAAAATTCTTCGCCTTCTTGGCCTCCGCGCGCTGGCGGATCAGATTCTCGATGCCCTCGTCCGCCGTGCCGTCCTCAGAGACGACCGTGAAGCCGCCCGCGCTCTGCTGGGACGCGGCCTTCTCCTTCTTCTCGCGCTCGGCTTCGGCCTTTTTGAGAAGGTCGAGGCTCAGCACCGTGTCGTAGTCGCCGATGATGGCGAGCTTCGTCGCGCCCGTGGTCTTGGCCTTGAGCACATCGTAGAGCGCGGTCACGCCCATGGCGGTGTTGAGGTCGTTGTCCATTTCCTTCATGAACTTCGCGCGGTACTCGCTGCGCACCGCCTCGTCCACGCCGCCCTCGTCCTTAATATTCGCAATCTTCGCGATGAGCTTGTTGTACGCGGCGACCGCATTGTCAAGGTTTTCCCACGTGAAGACAAGACTCTTGCGGTAGTGGCTCTGTAAGCAGAAGAAGCGGTACGCCAGCGGGTCATAGCCCTTTTCCTCAAGCAGCGAGACCGTCAGAAATTCGCCCTTGGATTTAGACATCTTGCCGTGCGAGGTGTTGAGATGCGCCACGTGGCACCACTGGAGGCACCAGGGGTGGCCAAGGTAGCTCTCGCTCTGCGCGATCTCGTTCGTGTGGTGCGGGAAGGCGTTGTCCACGCCGCCGCAGTGCAGGTCGAGATACTCGCCGTTGTATTTCATCGAAATGCCGGAGCATTCGATATGCCAACCCGGATAGCCCACGCCCCAGGGAGAATCCCATTTGAGCGCCTGATCCTCAAACTTGGACTTGGTGAACCAGAGGACGAAGTCGTTCTTGTTCTTCTTGTTCTCGTCCTCCTCTACACCCTCGCGCACACCGACGGCGAGGTCTTCCTCGTTGTGGTCGTTGAAGATATAGTAGCGCTCGAGCTTGCTCGTGTCGAAATAGACGTTGCCGCCGGCGAGGTAGGCATAGCCGGTGTCAAGGAGCTTCGTGATGATCTTGATGTAGTCGTCGATGAGACCCGTCGCGGGCTGGACGACGTCAGGGCGCTTGATGTTGAGCTTCTTGCAGTCGGCGAAGAACGCGTCGGTATAGAACTTGGCGATCTCCATGACGGTCTTGTGCTCGCGCTTGGCTCCCTTGACCATCTTGTCCTCGCCCTCATCGGCGTCGCTCGTGAGGTGGCCGACGTCGGTGATGTTCATCACGCGGTTCACGCTGTAACCCGAAAAGCGCAGATACTTTTCCAGCACGTCCTCCATGATGTAGGAGCGCAGATTGCCGATGTGGGCAAAGTGGTACACGGTCGGGCCGCAGGTGTACATCTCCACATGGTTCGGCGTGTGGGTCTTGAATTCTTCCTTTTTATGGGTCGCGGAATTGTATAAATACATGATAACTCTCCTTTGAGAAGATGGAATTACGATTTAGTCTGCTTCTTTGAAAATGTCGAGGTTCTTTGCAAAGTATTCAATGCCCGAATACACGGTCGTCGCCACGATGAGCACGATGCACACGAGGTTCAGTACGCTGCTGCTGAACACCAGCATCAGACACAGGCACACCATGGTCGAGGCGGTCTTGATCTTGCCCGACCATGCAGCCGCGATGACGCGCCCCTGCTCGACGGCGACAAGGCGCATGCCGGAAACGGCAAATTCGCGCAGCAGCACGATGGCAAGGCACCAGCCGGGCATCTGCCCGCACTCGACAAAGTAACACATCGCCGCCATGACGAGCATCTTGTCCGCCAGCGGGTCCATGAACTTGCCGAAATTTGTGATCTGGTTGTAGTGGCGGGCAATGTAGCCGTCGGCAAAATCCGTCAGGCATGCGGCGGCAAAGATGCCGAGTGCCCACCATCTCGCACCTGCGAAATCAAGGTACAGCACCACCAAAAATACGGGGATCAGCGCAATGCGCAGGATCGTCAGCTTGTTTGCAGTTGTCATTGTCTCTCTTTCCTCCTGCCTTGCAGGGCTTTAAAATCATTCGACCGCTTCGCCGGTCAGCTCGCCGTCCATCGTGCCGGTCAGGCGCACGTTGACGAACTCACCTGCCATAATATCACAATTTGAAGAAAAGTAAATCTTTCCGTCAATATCCACGGACTCGGCGTAGCTGCGGCCGACAAAGGACTGCGATTCCTCGCTCCAGCCCTCGCACAGCACCTCGCGAATGTCGCCGAGGACGGAGTCGTTGTACGCGTCGATGATCTCGCTCTGCACGTCGACCAAAAGCTCCGTGCGGCGCTGGGCTTCCTCGGTGGAAACATGCTCCATCGCCGCCGCCTTCGTCCCCTCTTCGGGAGAGAAGGGAAACACGCCCGCGCGCTCGATCTTCTCCTCGCGCAAAAAGTCACAAAGCTCCTCGAATTCCGCCTCGCCTTCGCCGGGAAGTCCCGCGATGATGGACGTGCGCAGCACCAGGCCGGGCACGCGCTCGCGCAGTTCGTGGAATACCTTGCGGAGGCTCTCCTTCGTATCGCGGCGGTTCATCGCCTTTAAAATGCCGTCGTTGCAGTGCTGGATGGGAATGTCAAGGTAGGGAACGATCTTCTTCTCTTCGGCGATGGTATCGATCAGTTCTTCGGTGATCTCATCGGGATAAAGATAGTGCAGACGGATCCAGTGGAAGTCGAGCTTGCACAGCTTGCGCAGCAGCGCAGGAAGCTGATGTTCGCCGTTGAAGTCCGTGCCGTAGCGCGTGATGTCCTGCGCGATAACGATGAGTTCCTTCACGCCCGCGGAGGCAAGCTCGCTCGCCTCGTCGAGAAGCTCCGCCATTGGGCGGCTGCGATAGCGCCCGCGCAGACGCGGAATCACGCAATAGGCGCAGCAGTTGTCGCAGCCCTCGGCAATGCGGAGATAGGCATACCATGGAGGCGTGGATAAAATACGTGCGCCGCCCTGCGGGCAGTGGTGGATATCCCCCATGTGGCAGGGCCGCAGCGCTGCGCCGCTCATCACCTCGTCGAGCGCAAGGGCAATGTCGCCGTAGCTGCCGGTGCCGAGCACCGCGTCCACCTCGGGCAGCTCGCGCAGCACATCGTCCTTGTAGCGCTGCGCCATGCAGCCGGTGACGATGATCTTTTTGAGTCTCCCCTCCTGCTTGAGCTCCGCCATTTCGAGGATATTATCGATGGCTTCCTCGCAGGCCGAAGCCAAAAAGCCGCAGGTGTTGACCACGGCCACATCCGCCCCCTCGGGCGAGAGGACGATATTGTGCCCCGCGTGCTGCACCGTGGCCATCATCTGCTCGCAGTTGACCTGGTTTTTGGCACAGCCGAGCGAAATAAAGAACACATTGTAGGACATAATTTCTCTCCTGTCCGTAGAAATATCACAAACGATCACTCTTCGTAATCGAATTCTGTCGTATCTTCGCCGATCTTGGCAAGCGCGGCGCGCACATCGCGCCAGGCAAAGCCACGGCGCAGCAGCATGTCGGAAAGGCGCTTTCTGCCTTTCTCGTCGAGCGTGCGGCCCTTTGTCTTTTGTGCGATCACACGCGCGATGGCCTCCTGCACATCGGGTGAGGCAGCAAGCGCATCTTCCCACAACTCGCGTGGCACGCCGCGCCGGTAGAGCTCGCCGCGGATCTTCGCTTCGCCGTAGCCCATGCCGCCATAATGCCGCACGAGCATCAATGCATAGTCCGCGTCATTGAGCGCACCGATCTCTTCGAGCCAGTCCGCCGCCGCTTCCGCGTCGGACTCTGCCGTACCCTTCTCCCCGAGCTTTCTGATAAGCTCTCTGCGCGAAAGTGGGCGCGACGAGATCATATTCGCCGCACGCACGCGCGTTTCGCTCCGCGCGCCGGACTGCTGTAATTCTACCACAGTCCTATCGTCAATGTCCAGCCCTATGCATAAACCGAAACGCAGAAGCTCGCTCTCGGTGATCCGGAGGAGGTCTCCCCCCTCCAGATACACGAGAACGCGCTCCTGCTGATGTTTCGATCGTTCGATCTTCTCAATCTTCATCCTTGAAATCGTCGGCGCTGACGTCCACGGCGCGGCCCGCAGCCTTTGCCGCCACGCGGGACTGCCCCGTCATCAGCTTGTCGAAGTTGCGGCGGATCTCCGCTTCGAGATTATCGGCGATCTCGGGATTGCTTTTCAGATACTGCTTGGCTGCGTCGCGTCCCTGGCCGATGCGCGTTTCGCCCATCGAATACCACGAGCCGCTCTTCTGCACAAGGCCAAGCTTGACACCGAGATCGATGAGCTCGCCGATGAGCGAGATGCCCTCGCCGTACATGATGTCGAACTCCGCCTCGCGGAACGGGGGTGCCATCTTGTTCTTCACGACCTTGGCACGCGTGCGGTTGCCGATGATCTCGCTGCCGTTTTTCAGTGCCTCGATGCGGCGCACGTCGATGCGCACGCTCGAATAGAACTTGAGCGCACGGCCGCCGGTAGTGACCTCGGGGTTGCCGTACATGACGCCGACCTTCTCGCGCAGCTGGTTGATGAAAATGACGATGGTGTTCGTCTTGCCGACCGCACCCGTGAGCTTGCGCAGCGCCTGCGACATAAGGCGCGCGTGAAGGCCCACAAAGCTGTCGCCCATCTCGCCCTCGATCTCCGCGCGCGGCACGAGCGCCGCAACGGAGTCGACGACGATCACGTCGATCGCGCCGGAGCGCACGAGCGCCTCGGTGATCTCAAGCGCCTGCTCGCCGGTATCCGGCTGGGAGACGAGCATGTCCTCGACCTTCACGCCGAGGGCGCGGGCATAGGTGATGTCGAGCGCGTGCTCTGCGTCGATGAACGCGACCTCGCCGCCCGCCTTCTGCGCCTGCGCGAGCACATGCAGCGCAAGCGTCGTCTTACCGGAGGATTCCGGTCCGTAGATCTCGATGATACGGCCCTTGGGCAGTCCGCCGATGCCGAGCGCAAGGTCGAGCGCGAGAGAGCCGGTGGGAACGGCCTCCACATTGCTCACGGTATTGTCGCCAAAGCGCATGATCGAGCCCTTGCCATAGGTACGCTCGATCTGTTGCATCGCGGTCTCGATCGCCCGCTTCTTGTCGTCAGCCATCGCCGCGGCTGCCTTCGTCTGAGCTTTTTCTGCCATGTTCGCGTTCCTCCCGATTCTTTATGTAAACTGTTTTTTAAGATCAAATCGTTTCTACTCGCGTGCCGTATACCACGCGAGGAATGTTGTTGAGATCTTTGACGATCTGAATATCGCCAAAGCCGCTCGAGCGCATGATGCGCAGCACGCTGTCCGCCCGCCCGATGCCGACCTCGAAAAAGAGCATGCCGTTTTCGCACAGGACGTCACGCCATTTTTCGCAGATCACGCGGTAAAAATCGAGTCCGTCCTCGCCGCCGTCGAGCGCAAGTCGCGGCTCGTGCTCGCGCACGGAGGCATCGAGTGTTTCAATGTCCGCGCTCGGAATATACGGCGGATTGCTGACGAGGAACCGGAACTCGCCCAGCGTGCGCGAAGGCTTTTCGCGCGCGTCGAGCTTGAGGCTCGCCACGCGAGATGTCAAGCGGTTGCGGCGGATGTTCTGCCGGCAGATCTTCAGCGCTTCCTCATCGTATTCGCCGAGCAGCACGCGCGCGTTCGGTAAGTTCGCCGCCGCGGCAAGGCCGATGCAGCCGCTGCCCGCACAGAGATCGAGGATGCGGCAAGACCCGGCGCCGCGCGCCGCGTCGATGAGCTTCGTTGCCAAAACCTCCGTATCCGGGCGCGGGATCAGCACCGCGGGCGAAATATCGAGCGGCAGGCCGTAGAATTCCCACTCGCCGATCAGGTAGGCCACCGGCTCGCCCGCAAGATGCCGCTTGACCAGTTCGTGCGCGGCCGCTTCCACCTCGGGTGAGGCATAGAGAGAACCGTCGCGCACCAGTTCCTCGCGCGTCTTGCCCGCCGCGGCGCACACCAGCTCGCGCGCGGACTGCGTTGCCTCCTCGTCGCCCGCGTGCTTGAGCTCCGCGCGCAGGTCGAGGTAAAGATTATTGTATGTGATCGCCATGCTTACCACGCATCCTTGCCTTTTTCTTCAGGAATGACCAACTCGAGCGCCCGAATGGCGACCTCGAGCATGCTGTCGTCCGGCTCATTGGTCGTAAAGTTTTGCAGCCACAGGCCCGGACGCGACAAAAAGCGCGTCACCCTGTTGTCGTGCCCGCCGACGTAGCGGTTAAACTCATACGTCACGCCCACGATGGGAATGAGCAGCAGCAGGTGCAGCCCCATGCGCACCCACATATTGCGCCAGTTGACAAAGCTGAAAACAAGGCTTGAAACAAGAATGGACACGACCACCACGACAAAAAGAAAGCTCGTGCCGCAGCGCGGGTGATGGCGCGGCTGGATGCGGCAGTTTTCGACCGTCAGCGGCAGCCCCGCCTCGTAGCAGAAAATGGTCTTGTGCTCCGCGCCGTGATACTGGAACACGCGATAGATGTCCTTCTGCTTTGAGCAGAGGATCATGTAGGCAAAAAAGATCACGAGCTTGATGACGGATTCGACCAGATTGTGCACCGCCGCGCTCTTGATATACGGGTCGATAAAACCCGCCAAAAACGTCGGCAGCAGGAAAAAGAGCAAAATCGTCAGCCCCAGCGACAGGAAAACCGCCAGCGCCGTGATGACCTTCTGCATCTTCTCATTTCCGAGTTTTCCCTCAAGCCACCGGTCGAACTTGCCCGGCTCGGCAACGGCGTCATCGGGGAAATAGTCCGCCGAAAACATCAGCGCTTTCACGCCCTTGACCATCGAATCGACAAACGTGACCGCACCGCGGATGATGGGCAGCCCCAGAACCGGGTACTTGTCACGCACGAGCGTCAGCTCCTCTACCTTCTCCACAAGCCCCTCCGGCGAGCGGACAACGATGGCCTGCTTCCCCGGCCCGCGCATCAGAACGCCTTCAATCAGCGCCTGTCCGCCGATGCTCGTGCGGAACTTGGACGGGGAAGCCTTCTTCTTTGCTTCTTCTGCCATGAATGGTTCTCCTTTTTCTATGCGATATCATACCACAGGCGTTTCTAAAATGCAACACCCGTTCTATTTTTATGTCATTGGCAGTGCGATCGTCACGACCGCGCCGCCGCCCTCGGCGTTGGCAATGTCGAACGTGCCGCCGTGCAGGCGCACGATCTCGTCGCACACGGCAAGGCCGATGCCGCTGCCGCGCGCTCTGGACGAGCCCTTGTAAAACTTCTGCTTGACGAACGGCAGCTCCTCCTCCGGGATACCCGCACCGTAGTCGCGCACGCGGATAACGAACTTTCCGTCCTCCTGCGCGGCGCTCACGTCGATCTTTTTGCCGCTGCCGCCGTGCTTGGCGGCATTGTCGAGCACGTTGCAAAAGACCTGCTTCATGCGCTCGCTGTCAGCCACGATCGGCGGCACCTCTTCATCGGGGCCATTGTAGCTCACGTCGATACCCTCCTGCCGGAACAGCTCGCGGTAGGTGTAGATCGCGTCCTCCAGTTCGCTGGCAAGATCAACGCTCTCAACGCGCAGCGTGAAGCGCCCGTCCTGCATCTTGGTAAACTCCAGCAGCTCTTCGACCATCGTGGTGAGCCGGCGGG
>OHEZ01000142.1_pt1 | contig 61774 bp, 65 predicted proteins | sample 1567391 | NCBI WGS metagenome assembly OHEZ01 (sample SAMEA3879518, study PRJEB24766) | human gut metagenome | biome: human-associated habitat; feature: feces | place: USA | collected 1985/1987
ATAACCGGTAGCTTTGGAAGCCAGTGCGGAAGAACGGCTTACACGCGGGTTAACTTCGATTACATAATAGTTTTCGGAGTACGGGTCGAGAGCCAGCTGTACGTTACAGCCGCCAACTACACCCAGCTCACGTACGATATCGATAGAAGCCTGACGCAGCAGCTGTACTTCTTTATCGCTCAGAGTCTGTGCCGGAGCCACAACGATGGAGTCACCGGTGTGTACGCCAACGGGGTCCACGTTTTCCATGGAGCAGACGGTAATGCAGTTGTCAGCAGCGTCACGGATTACCTCGAATTCGATTTCCTTCCAGCCTGCGATGCTGCGTTCAATCAGGCACTGGCTAATCGGGCTGTAGCCCAGGCCCTTTTGCACGATGTCAATCAGCTCTTCCTCGTTTTCAGCAATGCCGCCGCCGGTACCACCGAGGGTATAAGCAGGACGGACAATCAGCGGATAACCGATTTCCTTGCCGAAGTCGCAAGCAGCTTCAATGGTTTCTACGATAGTGCTTTCAGGAATCGGCTGATGGATTTTCTCCATAGTTTCCTTGAACATTTCGCGGTCTTCGCCACGTTTGATAGCGCTGATCTGAGTGCCCAGCAGACGAACGTTGTATTTGCTCAGGATACCCTGCTCGTCCAGCTTCATAGCCATGTTCAGGCCAACCTGACCGCCAAGTGTTGCCAGCAGGGAATCAGGACGCTCACGTTTGATAATTTTTTCAATGAATTCAATGCTGATAGGTTCAACATATACACGGTCAGCCACATGCACATCGGTCATAATGGTTGCAGGGTTACTGTTTACCAGTACAACCTCCAGGCCTTCCTCCTTCAGAGCACGGCAAGCCTGGGTGCCTGCATAGTCAAACTCTGCTGCCTGACCGATAATAATAGGGCCGGAGCCGATAACGAGAACCTTTTTAATATCTTTAAGTTTCGGCATAATTAACGACCCTCCATCATATCAACAAAATGTTTAAACAAATAATCATGATCACCAGGGCCAGGGCAGGCTTCCGGATGATATTGAACGGTAAAGGTAGGATGCTTGGTGTATTCCAGGCCTTCGATAGTACCGTCATTCATGGAAATATGGCTGATGTTGATGCCCTTGCCTTCCAGAGATTTTTCATCTACAGCATAGCCGTGGTTTTGGGCGCTGATGTAGATGCGGCCGGTTGCCAGGTATTTTACCGGTTGGTTAATACCGCGATGGCCGAATTTCATTTTATAGGTATCAGCGCCATTAGCCAAAGCCATGAGCTGATGACCGAGGCAGATACCGAAAATCGGTTTCTTGCCGATTAATTTCTTAATGTTTTCAATAACCTCAGGCAAATCCTTCGGGTCGCCGGGGCCATTGGACAGGAAGATACCGTCCGGGTCGCATGCCAGTACCTCTTCTGCAGTTGCGGAAGCAGGGAATACTGTCAGGCGGCAGCCAAAGGCTTCAATGGATTTCAGGATATTGCGTTTAATACCGAAGTCCATAACAGCTACATGCAGCTTGCCCTCGCCCATGGTATAAACCTCGGGAGTGGTAACCTGCTCAACCTGGTTGTGTACTGCCGGTAAAGCCAGCAGCTTCTGTACTTCCTCTTCAGGCATTTCTGCCGGAACGATTACGCCCTGCAGTACGCCGTGATTACGGATTTTACGGGTAATAGCACGTGTATCTACACCTGCTAAGGTCGGGATATCCTGTTCAATCAGGAAATCCTCCAGGCTCTGCTCATTGCGCCAGTTACTGGGGCAATCGCACAGTTCGCCGATTACAAAGCCCTGGAAGAAGCATTTCTTGCCTTGGGTAAACAGCGGGTTGCAGCCATAGTTGCCTACCAGCGGATAGGTCATTACTACAATCTGACCGCAGAAGGACGGATCAGTCAAGGTCTCCTGGTAGCCGCTCATGCCGGTGGTGAATACAACCTCACCTACAGCATTGCGTTTGCCGCCGTACAGAGTGCCTTCAAAAACGCTGCCGTCTTTTAAAACTAATTTTCCTTTTCTTACTTTTTCGTGCATACTACACCATCCCTCATTACAAAATTACCGTGCAGCATAGTGGCAACAGCCTTGCCGGTGCAAGCCTTGCCTTCGTACGGGGTGAATTTGCCGCGGGTATAGAATTTGGAGCTGTCAACAGTCCATTCTTTATTTAAGTCCATAATAGTGATATCAGCAACGCTGCCCTCTTTCAGGGTACCGCCGGCAAGCTTGAACAGCTTAGCAGGCTCGCAGCTCATTTTGCTGATAATAGTATTCAGGTCGAATACATGGGTGTGATATAAGTCAGTCAGCATTACTGCCAAAGAGGTTTCCAGACCGCAGAAGCCGTTCGGAGCATAGCGGAATTCAACATCCTTTTCTTCCGGAGCATGCGGAGAGTGGTCAGTAACGATTGCATCAACAGTGCCGTCCAGAACAGCCTCACGCATAGCCTGTACGTGGTCTGCACTGCGCAGCGGCGGGTTAACGCGGGTTGCGGAATTGTAATCTGCGCAAGCCTCATCAGTCAGAGTCAGATGATGTACGGTTACTTCGCTGGTAACATTTACGCCGCGTTTTTTAGCCTGGCGGATGATATCGATAGCACCCTTGGAGGCAACGTGGCAGATGTGTACATGTGCGCCGGTGTATTCAGCGATGATGCAGTCACGTGCAACAGCGATATCCTCGCTGATTGCCGGTACGCCCGGTACGCCGATACGTGCAGAAACAACGCCTTCATGCATATAGCCTTCGGAATCCAGCTCAGGATCAATTGCATGGCACAGCAGCGGTTTGTCAAAAGCAGTTACATATTTGGCAGCCAGCACCATCAGGCGGGAGCTCTTTACATAGTGGCCGTCATCGGAGAAGCCCATAGCGCCTTTTTCTGCCATATCGCCCATCTCTGCCAGCTCTTCGCCCTTTTCGCCCTTGCTGATTGCGCCGATAACTTCAACGTTAGCGTAGCTTTCCTCGCGAGCGCGTTCTTTAATACCGCTTACTACGATGGAGGTATCAATAACAGGCTTGGTATTCGGCATGCAGGCAACGGTGGTTACACCGCCGGCAGCAGCAGCCTTGGTACCGCTGATAATATCTTCTTTAGCTTCCAGGCCGGGCTCACGCATATGAGTGTGTACGTCAATCAGACCGGGAGTTACTACGAGGCCGGTTGCATCAAAAACCTCGTCAGCTGCTTCGGCAATATCCTTGCCCAAAGCTTTAATTTTGCCATCCTCAACGAGGATATCCATTACAGCATCTAATTTTTGGCTGGGGTCTACTACCCTGCCGTTTTTAATCAACGTTTTCAATGTGTTTACCTCCTGTCAAAGTCAAGAATAAGAGTGCCATACGTACAGCTACGCCGTTTTGTACTTCAGTACGGATTGCGGCGTTATCGCAGTAACCAACCTCCCAGGAGATTTCAAGACCACGGTTCATCGGGCCGGGATGCAGCACGGTTACGTCAGGCTTAGCCAGCTTCAGGCGGTTTTCGTTAATACCGAAGATACGTGCATATTCACGCGGAGACGGGAACAGGCCCTTTTGCTGACGTTCCAGCTGAATACGCAGGATATCGATTACGTCAGCGCCTTCGATTGCTTCTTCAACGCGTTTGTGTACGGTAACGCCCAGAGAAGCGATGTCATGCGGCAGCAGAGTCATAGGACCTGCAACGTGTACCTCAGCGCCCATTTTAGTCCAGGCAGCAATATTGGTGCGGGCAACACGGCTGTAGAGAATATCGCCGATAATTGCCATTTTCAAGCCCTTCAGGTTTTTGCCCTGCTCACGGATAGTAAACATATCCAGGAAGCCTTGAGAAGGATGTGCGTGCGCGCCATCGCCGGCGTTGATGATTACAGGGTCTGCAACCTTAGCAGCATATGCTGCAGCGCCTTCAATGGGGTGACGCATAACAATCGCATCACAAGCCATGGATTGTACAGTCAGGATGGTGTCGCGCAGGCATTCACCTTTGACAACACTGGAAGAGGATGTAGTGATGTTTACTACATCGGCACCCAGATATTTGCCTGCCAGCTCGAAGGATGTACGGGTACGTGTACTGGGCTCATAGAACAGATTGATGATAGATTTACCGCGCAGTGAGGGCACCTTTTTGATATCCCTCTTCATAATCTTCTTCATTTCCTCAGCGGTTTTCAAAACCAGCTCGATTTCCTCAACGCTGAGGCTTTCCAGATCCAGTATATCTCTGCCACCCAGAGATACATTTGATTTAGCCATTAGCTTTACCTCCTGTTTTTTATAATAAAATTGCATAATAAAAGGCCTTCTCATCCCATGATGGTGCAAAAAGGCCTTAGGTTTCATAATAACTTATACCTTGCAGTCTCACAGGACCAATTTAAAGGTGCAAATTGATTGTATATATTTTACACCTTAATGAAGAATACGTCAAATATTTCGAGGTAAAATCTTGGCAGGAATTTTTTACTTATAGTATAATAAAGAAGATTAAAAATTAGCGAGGTAATTATGCGAAACACCATTATAGATAATCTGCGTGGCATCTGCATGCTTGGCGTCATCGGTATTCATATCGGCAGTCTGGCACTTGCCCCCAACAACTTTACTCTTTACTTATTACTGGAGATTTTAAGTCGTTACAGTGTCCCCTCCTTTTTCTTTATCTCCGGCTACGGTCTGGCCTGTACGGATAAAGGCCTTTTAAGCGGCAGCCGGCTGAACTATATCGACTTTATGAAGAAGCGTCTGCGGGGAGCAGGCCTGCCCTACCTCAGCTGGTCGCTTTTTTACATGCTCTACTTCTGGCTGATTCTGCCACCGGGCTTCGTCAGCTGGAATCCGCTGCATGTGGCCTATGTGTTATTCTTCGGCCTTGGCTGCTACCATTTGTATTTTATGGTCATCCTGCTGTGGTTTTATGCAAGCTATCCGCTCTGGCGACAGCTTCTGCGTATAATTATACACCAAAACATACCGTTTATGCTAGTGCTTTTATTTGTTTTCCAACTTGCTTTCAACTGGTGGACAACGCACCCGGGCTTGAACACAGCGGGTTGGAGTGTTCTGGCTAAAAATTTCTTTGACTATCGCCTAAACTATCTCCCCTTGCATTATTTACTTATTTTTATAAGCGGAGGCCTGGCAGCCTGCTATTGGGAAAAATTCATCACCCTTCTGCGCAGATACAGCGCCATTGTATGCATAATTTTTGCTGCAAGCGTGGCCTGGGACGTACAAAGCTGTTACGAAGCAGTTACGGTCAAAGGCTACACGCTGATTGATCTGGCCAACACCTACCACCAGCTCAGCCCGCAGGGACTCTGCTACACCGTAGGCTCTCTGCTTTTCTTCTGCCTGGCACTGGACTGGCTGGAACGCAAGGCGCAAAGCGAAGGCTCCCTCGCGAAGCCTTTCTACAAAGCCATCAGCATCCTTTCCGCTTATTCTATGCTCATCTACTTTGTGCATCCGTTGCTTTTGGACTGGCTCAGCAGCGCCTATAACCATTTCGGCATTATCATGACCGTTAAAAAGGTAGCACTGTCCTACGTATTGCTGGTGCTCGGCTCGCTGGTCCTCAGCATCCTGCTGACGAAGGCATTTGAAAAATGCAGTACGGCAAAGCTGCTGTTTACAGGTAAACGGTGAATTCAATACAAAGCAAAAAGACGTTGCGTGCTTTTTCAAGCACACAACGTCTTTTTTTTATTCTATTAAATCAAAGCTGAGCCTTCATTAATTTCTTATAAACCTCTACACCCGGCTGGTCAAATGCATCCACATCCGCCAGCTCGCCCTCATAGGCAATCGTCAGCATCAAAAAGTACATCAGCTGACCAAGGTAATACTCATTCAGCTTCGGCAGCGTAAAACGCGCATTGTAACGGTTATCACTCGTCAGCGCCGCTTCATTGGCATTCAGCGCTGCTTTAAGAGCCTTTGCCATATCCATACCCTCATATTTATCGAAGAATGGTACATCGGCAAAGGGATTATGCAAAATTGCCTCTTTCTCGGGGTTTGCAACCTCCAGGAACTGCACCACCTTATTCAGACGGCCGTCCTGATGCTGCTGCGTCTGCGCATGCATATCCGTCGTACCGACAGCAACAATCGGCGTTCTGCCGTAGTAAACAGTTTCACCCTCACGGTTGCAGCGCTTGCCCAGCGATTCCGCCAGCAGCTGCACATACCATTCGCTCAAAGATTTCAGGCGCATACTGTATGGCATAAACACTTCTATATCGCGTCCGCGCTCATAAGCCATGAATTTGAGCAAAGCGTTGAGCAGCGCAGGATTCTCCGCAAGCTCTGCCTGCTTGCAATAAATATCCATATCACGCGCGCCACGCAAAAACTCTTCGATATCTCCGCCCAAGGCAGCCATCGTTACGAGTCCCGGGTCAGTCATAATGCAGAAGCGTCCGCCGATGCCTTCCTTGATATCAAAGCGCTCCCAACCGAATTTTTCCGCCAGCTGCAGCAGCGGCGCAGATTCAATCGGTGCCTGCAAATCGGTAACTACCGTGCAATCAAGGTCGATGTCAGCGTTTTGAGACAGATTGTCATAAAAATACGTAAAGGCTGAAATAGTTTCCAGCGTAGTGCCGGATTTAGAAATCGGCACCAGCATAATTTTAAGCTTCTTGCCCTGCTCGGCACTGTTCATAGCCAGACGGCGCATTTTGAACAGCAAGCTGTTGCAATCCACCGGGTCAAGATTATTGCCAGAGAAATAAATAAACGGCTGTCCCTGACGCAAGGTTGCGCTGGTATTCCAGTGATAACCGCCAAAGGCATCAAATAAAACCTTGTTACCCAAATAAGAACCGCCTACGCCCAAAAAGATTACGACATCCTTGCTGCGCAGATGCTTACTGTAGCGCATCAGCTTGATAATCGACTGCTCCGTATTGGGATTGCCCTCGGCAATATACGGCATACGTGGAAAATAAACATGCTCAGGCGTGCCGTCCTTAGATAAATGCTTCTTGGAAAAACCGGTACGGCGCAGCTCGCACACAGCCCTATCTGCTGCCGCTCCCTGCTGCACGAGTGCCTGCTCTACCTCCTGCAGCTGCAATCTGCCTGCTCCCAGCATATTATTGAAATCAAAAACAATTCCGCTGGGCACCACAATTCTATAATCCACAATACACACTCCTAAATATCAGTTGCAAAAATCGCACGCATGCTATTGTACCATACCTGTACCGCAAAAGCTATTGTCATAGCAAATCACAGCTCACCGTATGGCAGCAGCAGTGCTTTATTTTACCTCTACCAGCTCAATATGGAAATTCAATTCCTTGCCGGCCATTTCATGGTTAGCGTCAAAGGTAATATTGGTATCATCCTTTTCGGTTACCAGCACAGGCACCGGCTGACCGAATTGGTTCTGCAGGTAAACTCTCTGGCCAACAGTCAGATTTTCGGAACCGGGCAGTTGGGCAATCGGCATGGTGAAGATAGCCTTAGGGTCAGCCTCGCCGTATGCTTCTGCCGGCAGCAGATGGATGTCAACCTCAGCGCCTACCTCCAGGTCCGCAACAGCTGCATCAAAGCCTTTAATCATCTGGCCTGCGCCGCAAACAAATTCCAGCGGCTCGCCACGGTCATAGGAAGAATCAAATTGCTTGCCGTCATTAAAGGTACCTTTATAGTGTACGCGACAGGTTTTTCCTACATTACGTCCGGTTAATTCATTGCTCATTATTAATTCACCTCATAAAAATATTTGATATAAAGCCGGTATAAGCGTATATCAGTCACAGTTATGTATATTATACTATAAATTTCGCCTTGTTTCACCTCAAAAAAAACGGCAGCCGGTTAAATTCCGACTGCCATCATATTTCAGGCTCATCACATCAGCCCTTTTATTCACCTTCCTGCAGAAAGATACTGCCTCATCAGGCCTTTAAAGCCCTGCTTTTTGAAGTCCTTCAACGGCAAAAATTCAATCTCAACACTGTTATTAGCGTATTCAGACCTCATTTCATTGAACTCTTCCACAGTCATATCTGTTTCCTGCGCAGCATCTGCCTCACTTCTACAGCTCATGTTACGGTAAACGCCAAGGCCGTCATCCTTCGGCCAGGTAAAATAAAGCTCATAGCATCCGAGGTTGCCGTCAGGCTGCAAATGCTCCACAGCAAGCACCTGATGCGAAATGCCGGTGCCGCCTCGTGTCACCAGATTGTCATTTGCCATAAGCTGCAGACTGCTACGGCTCCAGCCCTCCGCAACATATTTCACCCTGCCGTCCGCAAAGGTGTAAATCGCATAAATCTCCTTACCGTAATGCCCCACGCCGCGTTTTTGGCTAATCCAACCGATAAGCAGCTCCGGAACACCGTCGCCGCTAATATCCTGCAGCGTGTAGCCAAGCTGCTGCAGGGCTGCCTCCCGGCTGGCGAAATCCCGCACCTCGCAGATGCCTGTTCTTCCCTGCTCCGGCAGGTTATCACTCGTACCGTCAGCGATAAATTCATAAACGCTGTCTACAACCTTCGCATATTCCTGCTCATATACCGGTACAGCTTGGGCAGCGGCCTCCGCCTTAGGCAAATCCATCTGCGGTAATACGGTATTTTTCTCTGTGCCGTGACCGGCAAACGCTACCAGAAGCATTGCCAGACACATGCTCTTAAACAGCTTCCGCTTCATTACGCCACCTCCTGTCAAAAGATGCTTTATAAAAAATTTGCTTTGTCCATTAGTTTGCTAAATGAACATCACTCTCACAGTAAATAATTTCTGCAATCACATCACGAGAATCCAGCTTCACATAAAAGCTCTTATGCAGGCATTTCTGCCCCCTTGCGTTATATGCATATTTTACCCAACCGATCATATGATGCGTATCCGAAATGCCTACACCCATAGGATCATCCTCCCAGCCATTCATTTTCAGGTACCCGTCCAAATGAATCTGTCCGTCAGTATTAAGCAGCTGACCGACAGCATAGCCTGCCATCATGCCGTGAAGCGTGTTGATTTTCACCTCACTAACTCTGTTTTTTGCCGAATCTATATAGAACAAGCGCGGTCCGACCTGCAGCTTTTTATCGGCATAGGAAATAGTATCATCCGTATTCTGCTCCACAGACCCCGGGTAATAGGCACCTGAAGCAAAAATTTCCGGATCCATAATCCAATCTGCTTCCAAGGCAGCATTAAAGCGTCCTGCTGCGCTGGCAGCTCTCGGGGTTGTATCAAGATATTTGCTTGCCATAAAACCAACATGGCCCTTTTCAGTAGTACCAAGAAGCCATTTGTATTCACTGTTTACTACATCTACAACTCTGCTTACATAAAATTTATCTCCCCTTTGCAGCATGGTGATAACATCACAATCGGTGTTAGGCTGTGTTCTGACATTAACATCGGTTGCGTTGCAATATACCTCCAGCGGCCATCCGGGATAAGACCTGAGCTCGTTGGCCAAATAATCTGTATTAACCTCGGCAAAGGCAGTGTTGGCAAATATTGCCAGACCAAGCGCTGCGCTTAAGAATATTTTCTTTTGCATATCCATCCCTCCTATTCCTGCCATCTGCGTTACGGGCAGTTGTTTTCCTGATTATATTTTAGCGTGAAAATAAGCAAAGCGCCCCACCCGAATGCGTGAATTCGGGTAGGGCGAAAGGGATTTGGGGGGAGGAAAGGGGATATTTTTATGCCTCATCAAGCTCCTGCAAACGTTTCAGCCATCTTGTAACAGCGCCACTTTTGATAAATTCTAATAACGCACCATCACAAAAGCGCTCTGCCCTAAGAGAAGCTATCAGTAAAGCCAATATGCATTGAGCATCTAATCCAGAAGCATCGGCTTTCATCATGGAATCATAACCCCATTCTATGCCATTAGCATTAAGAATATCTGCATATTTACTCGGTACTATCTCATCACTTTCTTTGGCAAATTTATAGATATCATCTGCCAACTTCTTAACCGTTATAGAATAAATGACGAAAGGAAGGTGCATCGGTCTTTCCGAAGAACCATCATTTTCCTTATCACAAATCCATTCTCCAGCATTATCATTTTTCAAAAGGTTGATATATTTTGTCAATGCAGAGTATTTTTTCATCACACTTCATCCCTCTTCCAATCTCTCCACACCATCATAACACGAAAATTCATTTTCATTATCTCTATTATACCATAATCCCCCGAAAACTTTCTTGCCTCATGTGTTATTTTTATTAATTCAGTGTATAATTAAAGCAGAGAAAAATTTAAAAGGCATTCTACCGCATTTCGTGGTAGAACGCCTTTTACTCTTATACCATCAAATCACTTGCCCACATTCACATCACTGTAAAGCTCCGGATAAGCCTGTTCTGACATGAACAAAATAGCATCAGCCATATACTGCGAAGCACTGTAGCGATATCTGTCTGCAATAATAAAATAACTCTTATTTTTTACAGCCTTAACCGTCTGCAATGATTGGTCATTTAAAACATCCTCACGCAGCTTATCTACATCGCCTTTTTTCGTGGCACTGTACCTAGGGAAAATAAACAAATCCGGATCAGTGCTGACAATTTTTTCTTTACTCAGATGCTCTCCCCGCTTCAATCCGGCTATAGCAGCGCCGTTGCGCAAACCTGAACGTATGCAAATATCATGAAACAAGCCATTTTTACTGCCAAAAGCACCCATCAAAGAATAGGCAATAGCAATTTTACGCTTTTCTTCAGGTATTTTTCCTACTTTACTTTGCACAACTGCAAGTTTCTTATCCATATCGTTTATAATTTGCTTGCCACGTTCTTCTTCGCCAACAGCTCTAGCAATAAGAGCTATACGCTTTTGCACCATATCAAGATTCGTCGGCACCTTTGTTACCATAACCTTTAAGCCGGTATCCTTTAAAGCATCTATAAAGGCCTTATTATGGTTTTCTTGTACAATAACCAGGTCCGGTTGCAGGGCTAAAATAGCTTCTACACCTATATAAGCGGGAACAACCTTTTTAACATGCTCTGCTTTTTTCTTAATTAACGATGTATTACCATCCAAAGCATCTTCAGAAATTGCAGCGAAACGATCCGCAGCAACTAAATCCACTAAAAGCTCTTCTATACTCAATGTTCCGGCATAAATCTTTTTCGGCTTGCTATCAAACCGCAACACATTGCCGTAATCATCTACAACGCTATAAGTATCATTTGGCTTATTATCTGATTGAGGCTGCATACCACAACCGGTAAATATCATCATTAACAAAACAATTACTAAACAACGCACATTAATCACCATTTATCAAACTTAAAAAGTAAATCTGTAACCAACCTCAAAGTTCCTTCCAAGGCTTATATAGCGGGAGGACACGTGTGAAGTAATATCATTTCTGTTTAAAAGGTTATCCATATTCAGATAAAATTCATGCTCTTTAACCGGTTTATAAGAAGCATGCAGGCTTGTATATAAATAAGGTTTGACAGGAATCTGATATTTTTGCAGAACACGATCTGCCATCATGCTGGCATTCAAAGCAATATTAAATTTGCTCACGCTGTAGCTTACGCCACCATTAAGAAGCCATCTGCCATAATTACGTTTCCAGATGCCATTGTCTTCTTTCGGTGTTTTGTACTTGGGGTCACTGAAAGAAACACCCCAGTTATAGCTAAAGCCTTCTTCATTATTCATTTCACAGGATAATTCAACGCCCATATTTTTCGTATCTTCATTGATAGCAACATTTTCACCTTGAGCATTTTCAGAATTGGTAATAAAGTCCTTTACATTACTCTTGAACAGAGCTAATTTCCAGGAATGATCACCTGAAATATGCTTTAAGCCTGTTTCATAATGCATGCCAACCTCAGGTCTGATATCTGAATTTCGAATTATATTACTTTGGCCATACATATCATTCATAGTAGGCAAAGTAAAGGATTTACCAACGCTGGCGTAAGCACTTGTATCCTCCGTAATTTTGTAGGAATATTGGATTTGCGGAGTAAATTCACTATAATTTGTTCCGTCCGGAGAACTGCCCGTCCATGTTTCGCGAGCACCGATAATCACATCATGTCTGTTATCAAATTTATGATCCAATTGGGCAAATACAGAGTAAATATTTCTGTCGTAAGCATAATTTATAGGCGTTGCAACTTTATAGCTGGGATCATAAAAATTATAATAGTTATATTTTTCATTATAGGCTTTAGCACCAACCAACAGATTATTGTTACTATCAAGATCAATATCTTTCGTTATCTCTATGCCCTTGATAACATCATCATTACCATAAAAATAGGAATTTGAGTACAATTTTGTCCCCTTCCAATAATGATATCGGGAATCAGAGCTACCCTTATGATAGAAAATATTAGCCTTCAAACCATTATTATCATAGTTTAAAGTAAATCTATTATGTTCTTTCTCAATAAAACGTCTATCTGTCGGCAGCTTAGTTTTTTCAGACATGTAACCTTTGCTATAATCATGATTACTATAATCAAAGGTCATCTTCCAATGTTCATCAAAGGCATAATTGGTTGAAATAATTGTTTTCTCGCCACCATAGAACTTAAAATATTTTCCATTCGGAGCATACCCACCCTTACTGTCCGTAGCAAGAGATGTCTGGTCTACACTGCCTTTTTTATTCCAGCTGGCACCAATGCCAAGTTTATCTGCCTGCAGGCTTGTCTGATACTTTTGCACACGGTTATCGCCTACAGCTGCAGAAATTGAATTAGTGCGTTTCTTTTTGGTGATAATATTGATAACGCCACCGCTAGTATCACTGCCATACAGCACCGCACCGCCACCGCGAACAATTTCAACTTTTTCTACATCGGCAATGCTAAGCGAGTCCAAATCATAATAACCGCTTCTGAAATTCATGGGCACGCCATCAACCATAACCAAGGTACCACGACGCTTACCGCGGACTAAAAACTCACCGCTTCCCTCACCTATAGGCTCAGATTTATAAACAACGCCAGTGGTATACTTGATAGCACTTTCCAATGTGGTTGCACCGGTTTCTTCTAATCTTTTACTGGTAATAATTTCTGTCGTTGCCGGTACATCAACATCACGTTTTTCTGTTCTTGTTGCCGTTACAACTATTTCATCAATTGAGTATTCGTTTAAACTCTCTTCGGCAAAAGCTGGTGCTCCACCCCACACTACAGAACTTGCAAACATGTTGTCAGCAATAAACTTTTGGTAATACTTTTCTTCAAAACACATCACTCCTTATAACTTCTGATAAAACTCAAACCAAGAATTAAATTCCGTTACCGCTATTTGCAGAATGTATTATATTTGGAATTAATTCCTATTTTCATCACACTATGTTATAATAAACTGTCTAGCAGCTAGACTGTCAAGGGATTTTAAAGTTTTTTAGATTATCTTAAAACTTCCTTTCCTCATGTGCCATTTTCAACAATTCAGTGTATAATTAAAGCATAAATAATTTTTCAGAAACGGAGAATCCTCACATGAAATGCTTACTCATTAAAAACGCGGACGTATACGCTCCGCAACCCCTCGGAATTGTCGACATCCTGATCATCAATGACAAAATCGCCAAAATAGGCCCACAGCTTGCAGCACCGCAGGGCTTAGACTGCCAAATTCTTGACGCCCAAAAGCGCAAGGTTGTCCCCGGTTATGTTGACCAGCACGTACACATCATCGGTGGTGGCGGCGAATCCGGACCCTACAGCCGTACTCCCGAAATCAACCTCAGCGAGCTGACGAAGGTTGGCATTACTACCGTAGTAGGCGTTTTGGGTACAGACGGCACCTCCAGACACAACGAAAGCCTGCTGGCGAAGGCCAGAGGCCTGACGCATGAAGGTATCACCGCGTACATGCTCACCGGCTCCTACGAAATCCCCCTGCATAACATGACCGGTGATGTGCGCCGCGACATCATCCTGATTAACGAATGCCTTGGCATCGGCGAGGTTGCCTTATCCGACCACAGAAGCTCGCAGCCTACTCGCGAGGAGCTGGAAAAGGTGCTTACACAGGCTCGCCTGGGCGGTATGCTTTCCGGCAAGGCTGGCGTTGTACAGTTCCACATGGGCGTAGGCAAGCGTGGCATGGATGTCCTGCTGGCGATTGTACGCGAAACGGAAATCCCCGCTCGTCATTTCATCCCCACCCACGTCAACCGCGCTTTCCATCTTTTTGAGCAGGCCAAGGAATTTGCCCGCTTAGGCGGTTATGTAGATATCACCTCCGGCATCAGGGAGCAGGACGGCTTCCCCGCCTGCGTCAAGCCAAGTGACGCTATCAAAATTCTTTACGAAGAAGGCGTGCCGATGGACAGAGTCACCATGAGCTCGGATGCCAACGGCTGCATGAGCGTTACACTTCCCGACGGCAGCCAAAAGCAGCTTGCCGTTTCGCCGGAGTCCTTCCAGGAGGAGGTTAAGGCTGCTCTGCTTGCAGGCGTTCCCACAGAGGTTGTGGCAAAGGTTGTCAGCAGCAATCCGGCGCAGGCCAACGGTCTGTATCCGCAAAAGGGCTGCCTGCAGACCGACAGTGACGCCGATCTGATTATTTACAGCGACAGCTATGACGTAGATACCGTAATCGCCAAAGGCCAAATCATGGTGGCAGCAGGCGAAGCGCTTGTCAAAGGCACCTTTGAAAAATAAACATTGTAACGAAAAATCCCCTGCACAAGCCTCTGCTTATGTAGGGGATTAATTTTTTATGATATTTTCGTTATAGCTTGACGCACTCAGGCCGTCGCTTATCTGGCAACAGAAAGCTGCTGCTGCATCAGCGGAATCATTTCCTCGATAGTTTCATATGCCAGCTCATGATTTACATACTGCGGCTGAACGCACTGCAGAATCTGCTTTGCTGCCGTGGTAGTAAAAGGCTTATGCCGGTCAATCGCCGCAATATGACGCCAAATAACTTCCGCACTTGAATCAGCCGGCACCTTGCGTTCAAAGCTGCGCAAATACTTGCCGGAAAGCGAGCAGGAAAGATGCACGCCCTTAATCAGCTCAGCATACGGACCGAGCTTGTCCACCGTGCGGCAGACAAAATCCGCTGCCTCCGCCTCTGTGCGCAGACGCGGATTCGTATTCATCAGATGACCGGTATCAAGCATAATGCCGACGTTTTTGCGCTCAATGCGCTCAAAGAAAAACTTCACCTTGCGCGCATCCGTCAGGCGCAGACCGGGCCACCACAAATTTTCAAACAGCACCGTAACATTGGCAGGAATCTCATCTGCCACAGCATTAAAAACATCTGCCGAAGCAGCCAATACCTCACGGTCATCATAATGGAAATCAAAGGTAAATATTGTTTCTGTATCAGCCTCCGCCACATGCCAGACCAGATATTCCGGCTTCTGCGAAATGGCAGCGCAGATATTGCGGCGGATAACAGCCAGCCATTCATCACAGCTCATGGCTGTCTTGAAATATGTCTGGCGTTCATGGATACTGCGGAACTGCTGCTGCAGGCGTTTAGCCTTTCTCAGCCAGAAATCCATCCAGTACGGCCAATAATTCAAATGTGCACCGATCGTCAGCTCCTTGTAATCAGGGAAAGCTCCCGGCTCTCTGTAAACAAACTGTTCAATACCATCGACCCCCAGCTGCTGCACTAAATCGGCTAAGGTCATCCCCTTACGCTTCAGCTCATCTTCATACCAATCAATCGGACAATAATTAATCAAATGCTTAGTCATTTCTCACCCTTCTTTGCTACATACTGCACGCTCTTAGCGTAAACCTTGCTTTAAATGTGCTACCGGCAAATAGCTTGAAATTCTTGTTTCATAAAAAAACTGCGGCGGTAACGCTGCAGTCATAATTTAGCTCACGCAAGCAGCACTACTGAAATACTAAAGATGGTTTTGCCATCCTTCCTTTCACCTGTACATCGCAAGCTTGCGGAAAAACTTTTGGGCATAGGCACTCTGACTAAGCTCATCGCCAGACAGCATCTTGTGAGGATATGCGCTGCCAAGCTCACATTACAGTTGCGGTACAGTACCAGATTTGCACTGGTTTTCCTTCTGCTCAAAGCATATTAAGTTTTTATTGTCTTGCTTTCTTTATCTGACGAAAGCTGTGTAATAGTAACATCTACTATTTGTAGCACAATTAGTATATCATTAATCAGCTTTTTTGGCAATAGAATTATGAAATTTTTACACATCTGTACTGCAGAAATAATAAACTCCCGCAAGCACGATGCTTTCGGGAGTTTGTTGTTGAATATGCGCCATGACGCAGACGAAGTTTTAGCGACAGACTGTAATTGGTACAAGTGCAGGAAGTCCATTACTGCACGCAAACTCATCCGCCTGCACGCGGAACACATCCGCCAGCAGTTTAGACGTAACAATTTCCTTCGGCTCACCGCTAACTACCAGGCGTCCTGCCTTGATAACGGCAACGTAATCGGCGTATTGAATAGCATGGTTCAAATCATGGATAACCATTACTACAGTAAGTCCCAGCTCTTTGTTGAGCTTATCAAGCAGCTGCATAACCTCCAGCTGGTGACAGATATCAAGATATGTCGTAGGCTCATCGAGCAGCAGCACCTGCGGTCTTTGCGCCAGCGCCATTGCTATCCAGGCGCGCTGACGCTCGCCGCCGCTCAGCGTGTGCAGAAGGCGGTGGCTCATCGACGTCATATTGGTCTGCTCCAAGGCCCAGGCAACGTGCTGTGCATCGTCCTTATCACCGCGGCCCAAAAAGCTGCGATGCGGGAAGCGTCCCATTTCAACCAAATCCTGCACCGTCAAATCCGTAGGCGCAACCGGTGACTGCGTCAAAATTGCCAGGCAGCGGGCAAACTCGCGGTGCGACAGGCTATGGATATCCTTGCCCAGGAAGCTGATGCTGCCCTTGGCGCACGGCAAGATGCGTGCAATTGCCTTCAGCGTTGTACTTTTACCGCAGCCGTTGGGGCCGATGATAGCGGTAATCTTGCCCTCGGGTATCGCCAGCGACAAATCATGGATGATTGTTTTTTTGTTAATTGCTATATCAATATGCGTTGCCTCTAAAACAGCTTTAAAGGGCGCTGCATTATTTTGTGTCATCAGATTTCCCTCCTTAACAGGAACAAGAAGAAGGGCGCGCCCAAAAAGGCCATAATAATACCAACAGGCAGTTCAATCGGCGCAAAAATTACACGCGCAAAGGTATCACTGAGCGTAACAATGGCAATGCCCAAAAGTGCGGAGGCAGGCAGCAGAAAGCGGTAGTCGCTGCCTATCAATAGTCGCGCCGCATGCGGCACAACCAGGCCTACAAAGCCCAACAGGCCGACAACACTGACTGCGCTGGCTGCGAGTAACGCCGCAATAGCCGTAAGAATAATGCGTGTTACCTCAACATTGACGCCAAGGCCGCGCGCCATCTCATCACCCAGCTGAAGGATGTTCAGATAAGCGGCGCTGGCAAGTGCCAGAATCAGGCCGATAACAGCATACGGCAAAATAATATTTACATGCGGCCAGCTGCGTGCGGCAAGACCGCCTACCATCCACATTAAAGCACCATGCACTCTGTCGCTGTAAAAAATCATCAGACCGCTGATGCCTGCACCCAAAAAGGCAGATACCGCAACACCGGCCAAAATAATACGCACCGGCTTGATGCCGTTTTTCCACGCCAGAATATAAATGCAGACAGCAGCCAGCATCGCACCGATGAAGGCAACAGGCGTAATCAGATATTCCATCGCCGGGAACAAAATCATAATCACAACACCTGCCAGTCCTGCGCCGGAGCTGATGCCGATAATATGCGGGTCTGCCAGCGGATTACGCATAATCGCCTGCAGAATCGCACCGGAAAGCGACAGGTTGATGCCGACCAAGGCACCGACGATGGTACGCGGCATACGGATGTTCCAGATAATCTGACTGCGCGGATCATCACCGGGATTAAGCAGAATATCGGTAATCTCCTTGATGCTGATAATGCTGGAGCCTTTTGTTAAGCTCAAAAAGCTGCCCAATACTGCCAAGAACAAAAATATCACTAGAATAGTAATACGCCATTTAGTACGGCCGATACCAAAATGCTCCGTCTGCTCTGCAGACTGCTTATTTTCCATTAGTAAAGACCTCCGGATAAACCTGCTGTGCCATAAACTTTACAGCCTCAGGATAGCGCAGGCCGGGGTTAATCAAAAACAGTTTTTCCGGCAGCACATATACTCTGCCTGCTTTTACAGCCGGCAGACTGTTCCATGCGGGGTTATTTTTAAAGTCGGTGCGCAGACGGTTTTCAATTTCCTCAGGCTTGCCCATAGAGGTAATAAAGATAATTTCCGGGTTCTGCTCTACCAGTGTTTCCATGCTGTAAGGAGTTTTATTGGATTTTCCCTTGAGCGCTGCAGCAGCAACGTTTTCAAAGCCCAGGATATCGCTTACACAGCCGGCAATGCTGTGCGAGCCTTCTACCGTAACGGCGCTGGCTGTTGCATGCATAATAACGATGCGTTTCTTTTCCTTAGGCAGCTTACTGGTAACGGCGGCAACCTGTTTATCCAACAGCTCATTTTCCTTTTGGGCCTTATCCTGCGTACCATAAATATCGCCCAAGGTTTTGATTGTACCCTTTACATCCTCAAAGGTTTGGGTATCAAACTCCACAACGTTGATTTTATTGGACTGCAGCATCGGAATAAATTTATCATGCTGATTTTTGCTGGCCAAAACCAGATCAGGCTTCAGGCCCACAAGCGCTTCCATATTAATATTGTAGACCATGCCTACCTCCGGCACAGACTTCATAGATTCCGGAATCTTGCCTACCTTGGAGCTGGCGCGACCGACTACGGTGCCGCCGACAGCCTCAATCATACTCAAATATGAAGGGCTGAGGCTTACCACTCTTTCAGGCTTTTTGGCAAGCGAAACCTGTCTGCCTGCAGCATCGGTAAGCTGCAGATAAGCCTTGTCACCGCCAGTCTGCGTTCCTACACCGCCGCAACCGGCAGCAAGCAGCATAGCCGCACATAATAAACCACAAGCAATTTTTTTCAAGAACATGTTAATCACCTCATACTCAACTTACATTGCCCAAGTCCCAAGCTTTGGCAATATATATAACTCTCTGATAAAAAAAGCTTAATAATATCGCCCTCATAATAGCACAAATCAGAAGTGTAGTCAATGAAAGTTGCTAAGAAGCGCACATAATAGTATAATAAAATAATAAGCTTGTTATAACAAAGGAGTAGAAATATTATGGAAATCAATGCAATGATTAACCGCATAAATGCATTAGCCAAAAAGAAGAAAACCTCCGGCCTGACCCCGGAGGAGCTGGCAGAGCAAAAGGAGCTGTACAAGGAATATCTGGCAAACATCCGCAGCCAGTTGAAGGCACAGCTCGATAACATCGAGGTAGTCGACGAGCTGCCGGATAAAAAAAAGCTGCACTGATGGCTGCTATCCTGTCACCATCCATGCTGGCTTACGAGGACGATTTTCTGCTGATTATCGATAAGCCTGCAGGCATGTTGGTACACCCCACCGTCAGCGAGCGAGGCACTACACTCTACGATTATGTAAAGGCATATTATGAAGCCAACGGCATTAATGCCGGTATACATCCCGTGTCGCGTCTGGACCGCAATACCTCCGGCCTGGTTATTTTCGCCAAGGAGCCTATTGTTCAGCACTGGCTTAGTCAGCAGCAGGTTGAAAAGGAATATCTGGCGCTGGCCTGCGGATGCTTTGAAAACAGCGAAGGTATTATCGAAGCGCCTATCGCCCGCAAGGAAGGCAGTATCATCGAACGCTGCGTTGATTACGAACGCGGCAAATACGCCAAAACAGCCTACGAGGTTTTGGCAGCCTACAGCAGCTGCACGCTGCTCAAGGTTCGTCTTTTTACCGGACGCACGCACCAGATACGCGTACACCTTGCTTCCATCGGCCATCCGCTCGTAAACGACAATCTTTACGGCACTCCCGGCCCCCAGGCGCGCCATGCGCTGCATGCCTATCGTCTGGCCTTTAAGCATCCGGTAAGCGATGTGTTTTTAGAAGTTACCCGCGCTTTGCCGGAGGATTTACAGAAACTTCTGTACTAAATAAGCAGACCATGATATAATTAGTGTATACTAATGTAAAGACAGAGTAGCTGTAAGGCTACCCTGAATAAGGAGGAATAGACAAATGCCCTTAGTTACATCTACTGAAATGTTCAAAAAAGCTTACGAAGGCCACTATGCTGTTGGTGCCTTCAACGTCAACAACATGGAAATCATCCAAGGTATCGTTGCTGCAGCACAACAGGAAAAATCCCCGCTGATTCTGCAGGTGAGTGCCGGCGCCCGCAAATACGCTAACCACATCTACCTGATGAAGCTGGTTGAAGCAGCAATCGAAGATACCGGTCTGCCTATCTGCCTGCATCTGGACCACGGCGAAGATTTTGACATCTGCAAAGCCTGCGTCGACGGCGGTTTCACCTCCGTTATGATTGACGGCAGCAAGCATCCTTTTGAAGAAAACATCGAAATGACTCGTCGTGTTGTTGAATATGCACACGAAAGAGGCGTTGTAGTTGAGGCAGAGCTTGGCCGACTGGCAGGCGTTGAAGACGCTGTTAAGGTTAACACCAAGGACGCTACCTACACCGATCCCGATCAGGCTGTAGAATTCGTTGAACGCACCGGCTGCGACAGCTTAGCTATCGCTATCGGCACCAGCCATGGCGCTTACAAATTCAAAGGCAAACCGGAACTGGACTTCGCACGTCTGGAAAAAATCACCAACTTGCTGCCTGGTTATCCGCTGGTTCTGCACGGTGCTTCCACCGTTATCCCGTCCTTTGTTGAAGAATGCAACAAATACGGCGGCAAGTTGGACGGCGCTCAAGGCGTACCTGAAGACATGCTGCTGCAAGCAGGCAAATTCGGCGTTTGCAAAATCAACATCGACACCGACCTGCGCCTGGCAATGACCGCTTCCATCCGTAAGCACCTGGTAGAAAACCCCGGCGACTTCGATCCTCGCCAATACCTGAAACCCGCACGTCAGGCTATCCAAGACATGGTAGCTCACAAAATGCGTGACGTACTCAACAGCAGCAACAGACTGTAAGCTATAACGATTTAAAAACTAAAATGCACCATTCCCGAGTGTTAAGGAATGGTGCATTTTTTTATTTATGCAAAGCGTATATCATTTTTTCTTACAAATCCTTCAGGATATCATCCATGTACTTATGCAGCTTTTCCAGCTTCTTGCGTACCATAACCGCCTTATCCGGGTTACGCGCCACAATCTGTTCGATTTTGCTGCGCTGCAGCAGATAATCGTGTTCCATACCACGCATGTAAGCACGCAGGTCGATAGCAGCAGGCTCAACCTGAACCATTTCGGATTCATGCATCTGCCACTCAGTACCATGGATTTCGGCACAGTCACCAAAGTGCGGGATGTAGGTTGCCGTTCCCAGATTGCGTCCCAAAGAATCTGCCAGCTCCATAGCTGCATCAAGCTCGCCATGCGTAACGAAAAAGGCCTTAGGAACCTCCTTCATGCTGCTGTACCAGGCTAACAGCTGCTGCTTATCCGCATGGGCAGAAAAGCCCTTCATATTGTAAATTTTGGCGTTGACTCGGATGTCCTCGCCCATAATCTTAATGCGTTTAATACCTTCTATCAGCCTGCGTCCGATAGTGCCCTCTGCCTGATAGCCGGCAAATACTATGCTGCTGTCCTCACGCCACAGATTATGCTTAAGGTGATGCAGAATACGTCCGGCGTCTGCCATGCCGCTGGCCGAAATAACAATCTTGCTGCCCGGAATTTCGTTAATCGCCATAGATTCCTGCACCGTAGCGGTAAAACGCAGATTATGCATAGACACCAGCCTACGTCCCTGCATAGCATAAAGCGCACGCGCTTCCTCATCATATTCCTCCGGATTCGTCATGGTAATCTGCGTAGCTCTGTTGGCCATAGGACTATCTACATAAATCGGAATCTCAGGAATTTTGCCTTCCGCCTGCAGCTTTTGGAAATAGTACAGCAGTACCTGCGTACGCCCTACAGCAAACGCAGGAATAATAACGTTACCGCCACGCTCGACGGTATCGTTGATAATATTCGCCAGTTCGCCTTCCTTATCGTAAGCTTCGTGGATGCGGTTGCCGTAGGTGGATTCCGTAATAATAAAATCCGCACCGCCTGCTACCGCCGGGTCCTCAATAATCGGCTGGTTGGGCTGGCCGATATCGCCGGTAAAAATCAAGCGCGTCTTTTTATCGCCTTCGTTAACAGACATCTCTACGAAAGCAGAGCCAAGAATGTGTCCTGCAACGCGGAAGGTTACGGTAACACCGGGAACAACATTAAACGCTTCACCAAAGCTGCGCAGCTTAAACAGGTGCAAAGCTCTGGCAGCATCATCAACAGTAAACAGCGGCTCGACAATTTTTTTGCCGGCACGCATGCCCTTGCGGTTGGCGTATTCTGCCTCACCCTCCTGAATGTGCGCACTGTCCGGCAGCAGAATCGAGCACAGCTCCTCCGTCGATTTTGTACAGTAGATGGGGCCGCGGAAGCCTTCCTTGACCAGCTTCGGCAACAGACCGCTGTGGTCAACATGGGCGTGCGTCAATACAACAGCCTCAATCTCTCCCGGATGAAATAAAAAGTCCTTTTCGTTCAGCGCTTTTATCAGCTTGGAGCCTTGGAACATGCCGCAGTCTACCAAAAACTTGTGTCCGCCTACCTCCAGCAGATAGCAGGAACCGGTAACGGTGCGCGTTGCACCTAAAAAAGTTATTTTCATCGCAAAGCCTCCATTCTGCAAGTAGTATTTTCAGTTATATTTTATAATTCTACAAAACGAAGGTAAAATCCTTTTTATGGGGAAAAATAGTGAGGATGAGAAGAAGCAGACTCTGAGTTTTCGCTCAAAATCTGCTTGTCTGTTGTTTAGTTATTAGGCTTCAAATCTTGGCATATTAAAGACCTCTATTAAGGTCATTCATAAAGCCACACTTGCAATCAGCCCCATAGCAACTTCCTTCTTCCCATACGTGAACAAGTTCATTGCAAATAGGGCAACGAGTATTAGTTTCTTTTTTAACAAATGCATCATAGTATGCCTTTTCTAATAATTCAAAACGCAACTTTTCCTCTTTGGTTTCAAAATCCATACAAAACCCTCCTTACAGCCAGTTGTTTAATTATAAAGAAACACATTTACCTTTAAAGTCCTCTAACAGTATTATTCATAAATCCGCATTCGCATTTTGCTCCGTACGAATTGCCTACCTCATAAACCTCTACTATTTTTTTGCATTTTGGACACCTAACAGTCATCTTTTTATGCAAGAAGTAATCAGGGTATGCTTTATCCAACAATTCAAATTTAATAGTTTTTAAATCTTTTTCAACTTCCGTCAATTCTCTGATACCTCCATATCATGAGCCTCCACCCTATATTGTTACCATCTCATGAGCAATGAAAAACTCACAGCACAACTATGAGTTTTTTCATACGTACTTTTTAAGTCTTGGGTAATAGTCACTAATTTCTTTTAAAAACAACTCCACAATGGTAGATTCGTTTCTTGATTTGGTAATAATATCATGCTGATTACGTTCAACATAGGTAGCAACAAATACGCCACCTTCTTTCCATATAACGAAGCCCTCTTCTGTCCATACTTGCCTGCTATATCCTAAGATATTATAACAGTAATCAGGAATATTTTCTTTTTCCAATAATACTTTCAGTTCATCACACGTCATTTATAAATACCTCTTGTAAATAATCCCTTTCAATTATAACATTAATGACGGTAAGGCCGCCATAAAACTTTATGCTGATAACGGAACTGTATGGCTTACACAGGCACAAATAGCTGAGTTGTTTAACAAGGAGCGCAGCGGTATCAGTAAGCACATAAAAAATATTTTCAACGAAGGCGAACTAGAAGGAAAAAGCAGTGGCCTTTTATAGCCTTGGCGTAATTCTTGCCGTTGGGTTTCATGTCCGTTTGCTGCGCGACCTTTAAGGCATTTATACATTATGTCAACACTCTGTAAACTATGACATTATAAGCATTTTGGGCCATTGAGTATCTCTAGCTAAAACTCTTAATTCACTGTATGCTAAATAAGCCGATTACTTTGTCACATCATTAGTACCATGCTACCCACGATTCCTCCGGAAATTCTCCATTCCTAACTAATTTGTTAATATGAGAACACGCATGAAATTTATAAGCATTCCATATACCGGGAATATCTTTTAAAATATCAAAATCATAATTTTCAAGGTTAACTTGAATAATACCGTATTCCCCATCTTCACCTTCCGGATAAAATCTATATTGAACATATTCTTTTGTAATTTTATGTAGAATAATTTTTACCATCAGAGTTGTCCCTTTTCTCTATAACAGACTTATAGTTATATCACTGTTTGGTATACTTTATAATTCTACAAAACAAAGGTAAAATCCTTTTTATGGGGGAAATTAGTGGGATGAGAAGGAAAAAGCAGACTCTGAGTTTTCGCTCAAAATCTGCCTATTCAATCATTAAATTTTAAATAAGCTATTCATTCTCTCTTCTAGGCATACTACGCTCAAGGTATTTTTTGATAATCTCTAATTGTTCTTCAACTGTTTTTTGCGAATCATCAAGGACAAATCCCTGAAAATCGTTATTTCTATTGTCACTTACAACTTGTTTTTCTTTTTCCATACTAAAAGACTCCTCTTCATAAGACCAAATATACATTCACTAAAATATTTGACATGCTGCAACACATAGCGTTATAATACAATCATAGTATGTAAACATTTTTTCGCCAATCAGAATATAGAGAGTAATATAATTAAAAAACAAATGCTACTGTGAATAAAGAAAGGAAAAACACATGAACAGTATAAAATTATTCCAATCTGCTAAAATCCGTTCCGTTTGGAACGAAGAAGAACAGCAATGGTATTTTTCAGTGGTTGATGTTGTCGGAGCATTAACAGACAGCACAGACCCTAAACAATATCTCAAAAAAATGCGCTCCAGAGATTCGGAACTTAATTCCAAGTGGGGTACAATTTGTACCCTACTTAAACTACTCGCACCTGACGGAAAAATGCGCAAATCCCAAACAGCCACTACAAAAGGCATCCTGCGCATCATCCAGTCTATCCCCTCGCCTAAAGCCGAACCCTTTAAGCAATGGCTTGCGCAAGTTGGCAGCGAACGCATAGAAGAAATCGAAAACCCTGAGCTTGCACAAACACGTATGCGCGAACTATACCGCGCTAAAGGTTACAGTGATGAATGGATAGCCCGTCGCGAACGTGGTATTGCTGTTCGTGATACTTTGACGGACGAATGGAAAAAACGTGGTATTAAAGAAGGTAAAGAATATGCTATTCTTACTGCTGAAATCAGCAAAGCAACTTTTGGTATTACCCCAAGTCAGCATAAAAAGATAAAATCACTTGACCGCCCCAGCGAAAATTTACGTGATCATATGACGGACCTTGAATTACTGTTTACCGCTCTCGGCGAAGCTTCTACAACCGAAATAGCTAAAACTCATGACGTTTACGGCATGACACAAAATGTTTCTGCAGCTCAAGCCGGAGGCAAAATCGCAGGTGATGCACGCGCAGCCCTAGAAGCTAAAACAGGACGTAATGTTGTTTCTCCTTCTAACTATAAAGATTTGCCTGAAGCCGAAGTACGTAAACTTATTAAAGCTAATGCAAATGAGGAAAAATAACCAAACGCCAATATTTTTGTGAAATATCAGAGAACCGGAGCTAAAATACCGGTTCTCTATTTTTATGCAGGAATTTTTGCGAATTATAAAGCGTAAATACCCCATATTATCTAGCGTTCCAAAGGATTGTTGACAGATTGTTGACAGAATCACCCTTTTATAAAGTAATTCAAATACTGTATTTAGTCGCAAAAGCAAAAAGAACCGCATTCTCATGCGGTTCCTAAGTTTTAAATTTGGTCGGGGCGGCGAGATTCGAACTCACGGCCTCTTGTACCCGAAACAAGCGCGCTACCAAACTGCGCCACGCCCCGACATTTGTTGTTGCTGTTCATCAGCAACGAATGTAATTATAAAGCATCTTTAAGCTTTTGTCAACACTTTTTTTGAAAAATTTTATCCTTGGGTAACAACGCGGATGCTGGTAACCTCAAAAGCCTCAGCAATAGCCGGTAAAATCTCTCTTTCAATATTGGTACGATGCAGCTCGTTTTCAGCAACAAGCATGATACGGGTATCAGCATAGTTGATGTTGTGCACCTTACTTACCAGGCGTTTGAAGGTTTCCTCACCGATAATCTCCTTCAGCTTTTGCAGACGTGCAAAAACCTCCGGTTTTTCCTTCTGCATACGTTCTTCCAAGGGAGAGAACGGTACAGTCACAACTCTGGCATCACGGGCCAGGACATAATTCTCCTCGCCTTCGCCGGGTACTACTAAATCGTCACGCATAATTCTTCCTCCATCTCTATATCCAATTAAATGAACCTGCATAACGCAGAATTTATTCCCTTTTATTATATGTCACAAGCACTTTTTCGTCAAGCAGCAGGAATTTTTGCCTTTAGCTAGAATACTACAAAGAAAATATTTAGGGGTGTTCATATATGTCTATGAAGGAAGATTTTAAAAAATTTGCTATACGCGGTAATGTTATGGATATGGCCGTCGGCGTTATCATCGGCGGTGCTTTCGGTAAAATCGTCAGCTCGCTGGTAAACGATGTCGTTATGCCTCCATTAGGCATGGCGCTTGGCAAGATGGATTTTTCCAATCTGTTTATCAGCCTCAACGGCAAGGAATATGCTACGTTGGAGGCAGCAAAAAAGGCTGGTGCGCCTGTGCTCGCTTACGGCAGCTTCATTAATTCCGTACTGGATTTTCTGATTCTCGCTTTTGTCATCTTCCTGATGATTCGTCAAATCAACAAGCTCACTCCGGAACCGGCACCTGCACCGGAACCACATCTGTGCCCTTACTGCAAATCCGAGATTGCCGATGACGCAACCCGTTGCCCGCATTGCACATCTCATTTGGAATAACAGTTTACACTTTCGGCTGATATTCGGGATTTTTTCCTGTATATCAGCCATTTTCACTTTTATAAAGTCTTTTTCATTTGCTAAAAACAAGCTTATATTGTATAATGTAGACTATATATATATCGCCTAGGCTGTTTTTCACAGCTTAAATTTTAAGGAGGTTATCTGATGTCTGTTTATGACGTACTTATGGAACGTGGCTTTATTAAGCAAATGTCCCATGAAGACGAGATTAAAGAATTATTAGAGAAGGAAAAAATTACCTTTTATATCGGTTTTGACCCCACCGCGGACAGCCTGCATGTAGGCCATTTCATCGCCCTGATGATGATGAGCCATATGCAACGCGCAGGCCATCGTCCTATCGTACTTTTGGGCGGCGGCACCGGCATGGTAGGCGACCCGAGCGGCAAGGACGAAATGCGTAAAATGCTCACTCCGGAATTCATCGCTCACAACATTGTCTGCTTCAAAAAGCAAATGAGCCGTTTCATTGATTTCGGTGAAGACAAGGCTATCATTGTAAACAATGCCGATTGGCTGTTAGACCTTAATTATGTTCAGCTGCTGCGCGAGGTTGGCGTACACTTTACCGTTAACCGTATGCTGGCTGCCGAATGCTTCAAAAAGCGTTGGGAAAAAGGCCTGACCTTCTTTGAGTTCAACTATATGATTATGCAGGGCTACGACTTCTGGAAGCTGCACCATGACCATAACTGCATTATGGAGCTGGGCGGCGACGACCAATGGTCCAACATGCTTGCCGGCGTAGAATTAATCCGCCGCAAGGATCAAAAACCTGCTTACTGCATGACCTGCAAGCTCCTGACCACCAGCGATGGCCGCAAGATGGGCAAAACCGAAAAGGGTGCTCTGTGGCTTGACCCGGAAAAAACTTCTCCGTATGATTTCTATCAATACTGGCGCAATGTTGCCGACAGCGACGTAGAAAACTGCCTGTCCCTGCTGACATTCCTGCCGATGGATGAGGTTCGCCGTCTGAGCGCACTGAAGGATGCAGCTATTAACGAAGCTAAAAAAGTTTTGGCCTATGAGGTTACCAAGCTTGTTCATGGCGAAGAAGCAGCGCGTCAGGCGCAGGAAGCTACCGAAGCACTTTTCGGCGGCAATGCCAAAGACATGAGCAACGTACCGGCAATCGAAATTACCCCGGAAGATATGACTGCCAAGATTATCGATGTACTGACTGCCGCTAAAGTTTTCAGCAGCAAACGCGAAGCTCGTCAGTTAATCGCCCAAGGCGGCCTGACTGTAGCAGACACTGTTCTGCAGGATGCAGAAGCATGCCTGAGCGCAGACATGTTTGATGCAGACAAGAGCCTGTTAATCCGTAAGGGTAAAAAGAAATATTTCCGTCTACTGGTAAAATAAGCCTTTAAAAGCCATCTATGCTCCTGACGGACTAGGTGGCTTTTTCTATGATTTCAAAATACAGACTACTCTTTTGATTAAGGTAGTAATAAGGAGCTCTTAATGCAAAACGATAAAATCAACTTTTCATTAATCATCCCTATCGGCCTGATGTTATTTTCCTTTTTCTTTGGTGCCGGTAACTTAATTTTCCCGCCTGTTTTAGGACAAATGGCAGGTGACAACATTGGTTGGGGCATGCTCGGCTTCTGCCTGAGCGGCGTCGGCTTCCCGCTTTTGGGCGTACTTGCTATGGCTATGAAGCAAAGCGATAACCCGGACTCAATTGCTATGCCTATGCATCCCCTGTATGCACGCGCTGTTACTATTCTCTGCGCACTAGCTATCGGCCCGCTGTTCGCTATTCCGCGTACCGCTGCCGTTTCCTTTGACACCGGTATTCACAGCCTTCTGCCTGCTTCCTGCGAAGCTATCGGCCTGCCGGTATACACCGTGTTCTTTTTCGTTCTGACCTATTTCTTTTCTATTAATCCGTCAAAAATTATCGGTCATATCGGTAAATTTTTGTCCCCCATGCTTTTGATTTGTCTGGCAGTTCTCGTGGTCTGCGTTTTCGTAAATCCTACCGGCAGCCTGAAAATGCCTAATCCGGACTTCGCTGCATCTCCGTTCTTCCGCGGCTTCCAGGAAGGCTATAATACCATGGACCTTCTGGCAGCAATTCTGTTCGGTTCTATTACTATCAAGGCTATTGAGGCTCAGGGCATTACCGATAAAAAGGTTCTGACCAAGCTCTGCTCTTATGCCGGCCTGATTGCAGCCTTCTTCCTTGCTATCATCTATGCAGCACTGGCTTACACCGGCGCACTGAGCATCAATGTTTTCGGTGTTATCCCCAATGGTGCAACTCTGCTCAGCAAAATCTGTACCTACTACATGGGCTTCGGCGGTCAGGTTGTATTGGCCTTGATTATCTTCTTCGCCTGCCTCACCACCAGCATCGGTCTGACAACTGCTATCTCCGGTTATTTCTCCGAGCTTAGCAATAATCGTATACAATACGAGCGACTGGTATTCTTCATCTCTGCTTTCAGCCTGGTAGTAGCTAACTTCGGTCTGGAAAACATCATCAAGTTCTCCATTCCTGTTATCTGCATGCTCTATCCTATTATTATCGCTCTGGTAATTCTCAACATCGGTCGTGCAATTATCCATGATGATCAGCTGACCTTCCGCATCTGCCTGATACTGACAACTATTTTCGCTGTTTTCGACGGTCTGCGCGTTGCCAACATCCGCTTCATGGCATTGGATAACTTCCTGGCGCAGAACCTGCCGCTGTTTGACATAGGCTTCGGCTGGGTTGTTCCCTGCTTCGGCGGTATCGCTGTAGGCCTGCTGCTGAAGGCTGTAAGAAAAGCTAACTAATAAATTTATTCATAATCAATTAGAGAGTAAGGTGTAATTTATGTCTAACGAACAACAATGCAGCAATGCATCTTCCTGCGGACGCAGCAGCTGTGAAGGCTGTCCTTCCGCAGCAGCTGCAGAAAAAACACAGGCAACTGATTTCCGTGCGCAGCTCAATCCGATGAGCAGCGTCAAAAAGGTTATCGCCGTAGTCAGCGGCAAGGGCGGTGTAGGCAAGTCCCTCATCACCGGTCTTTTAGCAAGCAGTATGCAGCGCCGCGGTAAGCGTTGTGCTGTTTTAGATGCTGATATCACCGGTCCGTCCATGGGACATAATCTGGGCGTAAACGGCAAGGCCAAAGCCAACGAAATCGGTATTCTGCCTCTGACTGCTCCCTGCGGTCTGGAGGTGCTTTCTGCCAATATGTTTTTGAAGAATGATTCTGACCCTGTTGTTTGGCGCGGGCCTCTGCTCGCCGGCATGGTAAAGCAATTTTGGAGCGATGCCATCTGGACAGATATAGACTTTATGTTTGTTGATATGCCGCCGGGAACCGGTGACGTACCGCTGACCGTCTTCCAATCCCTGCCTGTTGACGGCATTATCATCGTAACCTCTCCGCAGGAGCTTGTTTCCATGATTGTTGCCAAGGCAGTAAAAATGGCACGCATGATGAACATTCCGATTCTCGGTCTGATTGAAAACTACGCTTACTTCCATTGTCCCGATAACGGCAAGGATTACGAAATCTTCGGCCCCAGCCATCTGGCAGAAACTGCCGATGCCTACGGCTTGAAGGTGCTCGCCCGCCTGCCGATTAACCCGTCCCTGGCAGCGGCCTGCGACGCAGGCAATCTGGCGGATTGCCATGTAGCAGAGCTGGACGATTGCTGTGATTTTTTAGCTGATAATTTTCAGTAAGCATTTTTAAAGGGAGGCTTTTGTCATGTCTATAGAAAAGGTTCGTACATACTTGAAACAATTTAATGCAGATAATCGTATCATAGAGTTTGCAACCTCCAGCGCTACTGTAGAGCTGGCAGCACAGGCAGCAGGCTGTGAGCCTGCGCGCATTGCCAAAACCCTTTCCTTTAAACTGCATGATGACAGCGTTATCCTCATCGTCACAGCAGGCGATGCCAAGGTAGATAACGCCAAGTACAAGCATTTCTTCGGCTGCAAGGCCAAGATGCTGACTGCTGACGAGGTAGAGCCGGATATCGGCCATGCTATCGGCGGTGTCTGCCCCTTCGGTATTAACGACGGCGTTAAGGTTTATCTTGACGTTTCTCTCAAACGCTTTGTAACCTTCTTCCCTGCCTGCGGCAGCCACAACAGCGCTATTGAGCTTACTCCGGACGAGCTGGAGCAGTACAGCGCCAACTGTCAGGGCTGGGTAGATTTATGCAAGGGCTGGCAGGAATAAGCATCGATAACAACATCAAATTCAATCTTTAATACGCAGCAAATTCAGCGTCTGCTGCGTATTTTATTTTTCGCATAAAAAAACTCCCGCAAGCAGATTTTTACATCTGATTACAGGAGGTCTTTTTGCATATGCTTAGATTATTTTCACAAGCTATTTTTTCATTTTGCAAATCATCTGCGTCATAGTACCCATCGGGCAAAAGGTACACCAGGTTCTCGGCTTGAACAGCGCCATTACCACCAAGCCAAGCAGCATAGAGGTCAGCATTACGCTGTAAAAGCCAAAGGCATACTGCGCAACCCACGCCGAAGAGCTGCCAGCAGTGTAGGCCCACGCCCAAGGAACCTTAAACGTCCAGAGCAGCGTCACAACCTCGCGCAAAGACTGCGCCTGCGTTGCTACAAGATAAGTCTGCCACAGCATGTTGCCAAACATAGCCATAAAGAAGCACAGAAAGCCGAAGCGGAACCATTTGGCGACAAAAAGCTCCGGAGTAGCGCGGTTACGCGACCACTTCCACTCGCCGCCCAGCTTTGCCAAAAGCAAACCGCGTCCGCAATAGCGGTTGCAGAACAGCTTGTTACCACCGAAAAGCGCCAATAAAACAGGCACCATAAAGTCAATCATTCCCAACCAGGCAAAAAGAATATTGAAAAAGCCAAGGACAAAATAAATTATCGGCCATAGCCAAAGATAATCATACCAATGCTGTACTTTCTTAGCCATCTGTTGCCACCCTGATGCTGCCTGCAGAACAGGTTTTGGCGCAGAGACCGCAGCCGACGCAGCGCTCCCTGTCCACTCTTGCAAAGCACCCCTTGTATATACTGATTGCCTGACGCGGGCACACCTGCGTGCAGGCACCGCAGGAAACGCATCTGTCCTCGTTTACCACTGCAAATCTATTCATAATGCCACACGTCCTTTAACGCAAATACTTCAAAGCACTCTGAGCCGCAATAGCACCGTCATTAGTCGCCGTTACAACCTGACGCAACACCTTGTCGCACACGTCACCTGCGCCATACACACCGGGAACAGCAGTCGACATATCGCTGCTTACAACAAGATAACCCTTGTCATTAGTGATGCCCAAATCACGGCAGAAATCTGTAACAGGATCCGCGCCGATATAGGGAAATACGCCCCTTGCAAGCATCGTTTCTGTTGCTTCCGTCTGTTTGTTGAGCACCTTGAGGCCCGCAACGCGATTATTTTCGATAATAACCTCCTGCGGTACACGCCATGTCAGCACCTCAATCTTCGGATTAGCGGTCACCTTTTCCTGCGTAATCTGCTCAGCGCTGATGACATCGCGACGCGCCAGAATTGTAACCTTCGACGCAAATTCCGCAAGATACAGCGATTCCTCAAAGGCAGCATTGCCTGCGCCCACAATAATCACATGCTTATTGCGGTAGAACGCCGCATCGCAGACAGCACAGAAGCTGATGCCGCGGCCGATCATCTCCTGCTCACCCGGAATGTTCAGCAAGCGCTCCACAGTACCGGTAGCGATAATCACAGCAGGTGCCGTAAACTCCGTACCGCTCTCGCAGCGCACACGGCGTTCCGTTCCTTCTGCCTCCAGCGCCGCAACCTTCTCATAAAGATAGGACGTGCCCAATGCCATCGCCTGCTCGTAAATATCGTAGGCCAGCTGTGAGCCATTGACGTTCTTGATACCGGGCCAGTTTTCAATCTCAAAGGTTTTTATCAGCTTGCCGCCGGGAGCGAAGGATTCCAGCACCAAAGTCTTCAAGCCAGCGCGGCGCGCATAAACAGCTGCCGTCAGGCCGGCAGCACCGCCGCCGATAATAATCAGATCATAGCTTCTATCGGGAGCCTGCTCCACCGGCGGCTCGTTGCCCAACAGCTTTTCCAATCTTGCCTGCAAGCGTTCCTTCGGCAAAAAGCCGGCGTAACGTGAAGCAACCTCGCCGTTTTTGATAAAGAACAGACCGGGAATAATGGTTATATCCATTTCCTCCGTCAGCTCCGGCTCCTTATCTATATCAATCTTCACGATATCTATGCGCGCACCCATCTCCTTAGCAATATCCTCCAACACATAGCTGAGCATCTTACATGGACCGCACCAGGTCGCATAAAAATCTGCCAGAAAGGTTTTCTTTTCGGCCAGCATCTGCTTGAACTCTGCAGACGTCGGGTTTACAATAATCGCCATTTACATCAGGCCTCCTTTGCAATGAAGTATTCGTAGTTTATCTTATATCAGTGATGACCGCCGCAGCCATGCTCGCCACAGGTGTGACCTTCGCCGTGCTCACCGTGGTGATTGCATTTAACAGCGGGGTTGTAGTCCAAATTGCCTGCCAGCAAAGCCTCTACCGCTGCATCCGCGCTGCCGCTTACGCCGCCGTACAGCTTAATACCTGCAGCAGCCAAAGCCATCTGCGCACCGCCGCCGATACCGCCGCAAATCAGAACGTCTGCCTTCAGCGCCGTCAAAACTCCTGCTAAAGCACCATGACCTTGGCCGTTGGTATCCACAACCTCGGACGCAACAACTTTGCCGTCCTGCACATCATAAACCTTAAACTCCTCAGTATGTCCGAAATGTTGAAAAATCTCTCCGTTTTCATAGGTTACTGCAATTCTCATGATATCTTCTCCCTTTTCCTTGTATTTTTCATATAATTTTTGCTTAAAGCAATCAACACAGCCGCAGCCTGTACTGCTGCCGTTACAGAGCCGGAAATCGCCGCCTTCAATACGCAGCGGCCGTCCTTCCACAACAAAATCCGCCAGCTTCTTGCGCGCCGTTTCGTAAATGCGCTGCACTGTCGTCCGCGCAATCTGCATAAAGGCCGCGCACTGCTCCTGACTCATACCGCGCCTGTCAACCAGGCGTATCGCTTCGTATTCGTCAACGGTAAGAACAATCGGCTCCTGCTCTGCATTATTGTTTTGCGGTAAAAACTCCAGCGTTTGCGGATAATGGCAAACCTTTCTGCATTTCACTCGTCTGGGCATCTGATTTCCCCCTCTCTGATTCCATTATATAGACGAAACGGGCATATGTCAATTATATTTTTGACATATGCCCATTATTTTCGCGGTGCAAATATTCTATTCTTCTTCCAGATAAAATTCCCACGCACATCCGTCAGGACTTTCCGTACAATCGGGGAAACAGCTCAGGCAGCGGCATTTGATGCGCGCGTCAATCGTAGCAGCAAAGCCGCTATATTCATAAATGCCGACCGATTTGCAAGGATGATACGGCATACCCTTGCGGCTGCGTGCCGTTTGCACACGGCAATCGTGATTGCGGTAAACGAGCCTGTTGCCATCGTGAATACATTCATGCTCATTCAGATTGCCGTAAAAGCGATAGTGCAGCGCCTGCTCCAGACCTTCTAAGCCGGGATTCTCCGGCAGCTGCAAAAACTCCTTGATGCGCTTGGCTTCGATAACGGTAAAGCGCTTCCACGCCTCTTCATCATGGTACATAGCCTCCGCCATGCCGAATTTACCTTCAATCGACTGGAACCATACACCGTCATGCGCCAGCCAGTTTTTCGCATAGAGCTCTATCAGCTCCAAAAGCTGTTCTTTGCTCAGCTCCGCAAGATATTTATTGTACATGATGCATAACCTCCTTTGTGGGGGGAATTTGATGATAAAAGAAATGCACAAAGCTTACTGCCATCAACATCAAGCTTCAAAGACAGCAAATTCTTTTGATTATATTCTAATCAATGTTTTTTCTTCTATTCACACTCCATTTTCTTAAAGATTAATTTTCCAATAACCTTTACGATTGGAGCCAATTCTTTCTATAATGCCCTTATCCTTTAGTTTTCGCATTAATCTAGATACAGCAGATCGACTAAAATCAAGTTGCTGTGCTATATCTCTAACAATAATTTGAGGACTGGTTTGCAAAACTTTTAATACAATTTTTTCATCCAATGACAACTTTAAAAGTTCTTCCTGCATATTTTCTTCAGGAGTTTGTCCCGCACTTTGTCCCGACACTTGCTCTGCTTTAGTAGTTTGTCCCGCATTATGCTTCCTGTAAATATTAAAGCGCAGTTCTGTTCCGCCATCAATAATTTTCAAGTCACCCAAGCCTGCTTCTCGAATTTTAACCGGCAGGCTTTCTTTAAACTCCACGTTTTTAGATTCACCTGCAAGAATTTCATCTATTTTCATTCTCTCACCATCCCATCCCCACTCACTCCAAGCACCTCTCCGCCATCTCTTTCAGCGTATACTCATCAAGATGCTCAAAGAAGAATGCCCGCCTAGGATTGAGCGGCAGCGACTTGCTCACCGCCACGTTATATTCTGCTCCCTTGGCAAAGTCCGTTGCCAAAAGCTCCGCCTTGTCCTTAACCTGCGCCAGCAATTCCGCTCCGGCTTCACTGTTCACCAGCACCAGCGTAACGCCCTTATCATCATCAAATTCCGGGTACTGCTTATCTATTCCCCAATAATCGGCAATCGTGATATCCGCCAGGCTGCGCTTATTATTAAACGCGCACTCACCGCAGGACGGACGTATGCTGATATTATTCAGGAAAAGGCGCATATAAGTTTCCTGCCTCTTGCTCGCCCCAAAGCGCTGATGCTCGGTAAAAAACAATGTTTCTCCCTGCTTCCAGCCCTTCGCCTTATCGCGGAACTTTACCTGCACAACAGGCTCGCCTGCCTCCTGCGCCAGCTCCCGCAAATGCTTTTGGTAAACCTTGGGACTCGGCACACCATGACAGACAACATCTACCGTAAAGAGATTTTCCGACGGCTTCACCAGATACCGCTTCAAACCGGCAATCTGGCACGGCGTACCGCTGAACAGAACCTTTCTTCCTGTGCGCAACAGCTGTCGCACCTCGCTGTAAATCCTGCCAATCTTGCTCTGCACATACTTCGAACCGCGCAGCTTAGGCAAATCTGCAAGGTTATCCACCAACACATGCTGCACATTAAGCTGCTCGTCAAGCGCCGCGCCGACCACAACACCTCCCTGCTTCAGAATTTCTTCGGCAAAAAGCGTAAACATTCCTCCGCTGGAGCTGGTAAAGCGCACTGCATCATCGTTATTCTTGGCGCCATACACAGCAAGCAGCTCATGCTGCTGCGGCTTGTGCAGCATAGGGCAAACATTTTCACATAAACCGCAATCCATGCACATTTCTTCGTTGACCTTGGGATATAAAAAGCCTTCTTCGTCCGCCATCATTCTTATACACCCACGCGGACAGATATTGGCGCAGGCACTGCAGCCTGTACAATTTGCCTTACTGCTCAACTCAATCATGTCTTTAACCTCCCTATTGCCATAGCTTTTACAGCTTATATTTCAGCGTAATGCTCTGCTTAAGTAATTTTTCTTTTATTATATCACAAATAAGCCCTCTTGCTTGCACTATCTTCGAGTTTATCTCCAAGCTCTCACTCAGCTTGACAGCGTAATTTAGTTAAGCTATAATAATTATAACAACTTAACTAAAATGGAGGATTGATTATGAAACTGAGCAAAGCATTGAACACCTTTTACTACAGCACTGCGCTTTGTGACTTACGCTTGATGAATAAACAAATTGTAGATGAAAACATAACCTATAACAGCCTTTTATATATGGATATTATTTATACCATGAACGGCACCTGCACCGTATCCAAGCTCGCGGAAATGCTCCATGTATCCAAGCCGGGAGTAACCGCCAAGGTCAATGAGCTGCTGCGTCAGGGCGTAATCACCAAAACCCCCGCCCCGGAGGATAAACGCAAGCATTATCTTGCCATTAACGATGAGGCTATCTCGCAATACAAGTTTTATCGCAAGCAAAACCTGAAAGCCATCAAGCGCATTACTGAAAGCTTTACCACCGAGGAAATCAATCAGTTCTGCAAAATGCTGGACATGATTTCCGAAATCAACTTTGAGGAAATCAACGGAGGATAATAATCATGAAACAGATAAACAGCAGCTTTCTTAACGGAGCGATTCTGCCGACTCTGCTAAGATTTTCCTTCCCTGTGCTCTTGGCGCTTATTTTACAGGCGCTTTACGGCGCAGTGGATTTGTGGGCTGTCGGCAAGTTTGCTGCGACTGCAGATATTTCCGCAGTTGCCACCGGCTCGCAGACTATGCAGATTATTACCGGCCTTGTAACAGGCCTTGCTACCGGTGCGACAGTATTGCTCGGCATTTATATAGGCCGCAAAAAGCCTGATGATGCAGCCAAGGTCGTCGGCAGCAGTATTTTCGTCTTTACAATTCTCGGCGTAATACTCACAATAGCCATTGTTCTTGCTGCTCCGTGGCTGGCCCGCATCACCAATGCACCCCCTGAAGCGTTTGCCAAAACAGTTGCCTATATCCGCATCTGCGGTGCCGGAAGTCTGTTTATCGTGGCGTATAATTTAATCAGTGCCATTTTCCGCGGCCTTGGTGATTCCAAATCACCGCTTTACTTCGTAATCATCGCCTGTGTGATTAACATTATGGGTGATATTATACTGACAAAATACATTCCCATGGGCGCAGCAGGCACTGCAATCGCGACCGTAACGGCACAGGCTGTCAGCGTAATATTGTCGATAATACTGATTCGTAGAAAAGCACTGCCGTTTGACTTCAGCAAAGCGCATCTGCAGCCCCAATCCCAAATATCCGGCAGTATTTTAAAGCTTGGTACACCTATCGCTATGCAAAGTATGTGCAACGAGATTTCCTATCTGGTAATTTTAGGCTTCGTCAATGCTCTCGGCGAAGTAGCATCGGCAGGCGTAGGCATCGCAGAAAAGATTGCTATGTTTATTCTGCTGATTCCCACCGCCTATATGCAATCTATTTCCGCCTTTGTGGCGCAAAACGAAGGTGCCGGCTTAACCGAACGTGCCAAAAAATCCCTGTGGCTCGGCATGATGCTTTCGACCTTATTGGGAAGCATCTTTGCCTACTTCTCCATCTTCCACGGAACCAGGCTTTCCACGCTCTTTATCAAGGCAGACGAAACGGCAGTATTGCTGGCAGCAGCCGAATTTTTAAAGGCTACAAGCATAGAATGCTTTATTCTCTCCGCGGCCTATTGTCTGGTGGGCTACTTTAACGGCACAAAGCACACAAATTTCGTAATGCTGCAAAGCATGTTGTCGATTTTCGTAGTTAAGCTGCCTTATGCGTGGTTTGCCAGCAGTCATGCCACCCCCAGCATCTTCCAGATCGGTATGGCCGGAGCGTTTGCGGCAGCCTTCGAGCTATTGGCCTGCCTTTGGTATTACAATCGCCTGAAGAAGGACGATGAAGCTCCGACACTTCAATGCATCACTCCATAATGAAAGAAAAAGGAAAATGCCTAAGGATATAACTGCATAACACTAAAGCATAAAAACAGAGCTGACTTTAGCAAAAGCTAAGGTCAGCTCTTATTTTGTATTGCAAATGAACTTAACGCATTGATTTTACTCAATACTTACCTTTTAATAAAAAGCTCAGCAATAAAATCTTATTTCATTATGGAAGTCATACCAACGCTCCATAACATCCTTAGAGCGAGCTTCAATGACATCCATAATATCTCTTAATATTCTATTAGGGATTTTGGAATTATTATGTCACAATAAACATTTACCACTCTGAGTAATCCATACTTTTGTTGCATTCGCAGTCGGTACTCCATCAGTAATATGTACATGGATCGGCTCTAAAGGCTCATTTTCATTAGACCAAAAATAAATCAGATATCCTGCAACCCTAAAAATTTGCGGCATTTCCCAAGCCTCCTTGACGAGCAAACCGAATAATAAGATGTGCGGTAGATTTTATGATATCCTTCAATTGAGCCAGCTCCAACTCATCAAAGCCTTCTATATTTTGCCAGTTATAAGCAGGAAGTATGCAATAAGCTGACTTAAATCCTTGCATTATAGGCTTTTCCATATAAACTTTTACATACTCCTTGCCTTCTTCGTCATGCAAGATATCAGAATGAACTATTTCTGTTCCATCATTTAACTGCATAAAAGCGTGCATCATTTTATTGACTCCTTCCTCTAAAAATCATTAATAAATAGATACTGGTTAGATTTTCTTATATTACAATCATATTACATTGTTATCAGTACGTCAAATTTTCTCTCTTTGAATTTTTCCCATATCATTTCTCAGTTATATCGTACTGCACAAATAAAAGCCTTTTTCCGAAATCCGGTAATACTATCAACGGAAATAATCTTCTCCCCCTGCTCACAAAAATCTGCCTGTAATACTGTTTGCGTTTGCCTTAATTTCTGCCGGCGTTCCGCAAGCCACAACGCGTCCGCCTGCATCACCGCCGCCAGGTCCCATGTCAATAATATAGTCAGCGTTACGGATAACGTCCAGATCATGCTCAATGACGATAACCGTTGCCCCATTATCCAAAAGTGCCTGAAAAACCTCCAGCAGCACCTGCACATCAAGCGGATGCAGACCAATAGAAGGCTCATCAAAAACAAAGACAGAATCATGCTGCGTCCTGCCTATTTCACTGGCCAGCTTCAAGCGCTGTGCTTCACCGCCGGATAAGCCGGGAGTTTCCTCGCCCAACGTCAAATAACCAAGTCCAAGCTGACGCAGCACATTCAGCTTTTGGCTGATGCTTTTGCTTTTCATATTTTTGCAGAAGCCTATGGCAGTATTAACGTCCATATCCATCAGCTCCGGCAGCGAAGCGCTTTCCCCTGCCTCGTTCGTCAGCCTGATATCGTAGGACGCCTTAGCGTAACGGGAACCGCGGCAATCAGGACAAGGAATATCTACATCCGGCAAAAACTGCACATCAAGGCTCACAACACCTGTGCCGTCACAGCCTTGGCAACGAAGCGAGCCGGTGTTGTAGGAAAAATCTCCGGCCTTAAAGCCTCGCTCTTTGGCAGCAGGCAGCTTAGCATAGAGCTTGCGCAGCTCGTCGTGAATACCTGCATAGGTAGCAACGGTAGAACGCACGTTAATACCAATGGGCGTTGCATCAATGAGCTTTACATGCTGAATTCCTTCCGCAGCAACATTACCGATATGCTCCGGCAGCGTCTTGCCCTCAATCTCTGCTGACAGCGCAGGAACAAGGCTTTCCAGCACCATGGTGGTTTTACCTGAACCGGATACGCCCGTGACGACTGTCAAGCGTCCCTTAGGAATATCTATTTCCAACGGTTTAACGGTATGGATTGCCGCAGTAGCAAGATGAATGCTGCCTTCAGCAAACAACTCCTGCTTCTGAGCACAACTTTTCCGCTTTGCCGCTGCCTTTCCCGACAGGAACGGGCCGATTTGCGAAGCAGGATTTGCTGCTATCTCCGGTATTGTTCCCTGCGCAATTACATGTCCGCCGCCTGCGCCTGCCTGCGGTCCCATTTCCACAAGCCAGTCCGCCTCCTGCAAAATCTGCGTATCATGGTCAACAAGGATTACAGAGTTGCCGTCCGCCACAAGGTCATGCATCACACCGGTAAGGCCAACAATATTTGACGGATGCAGACCGATGGACGGCTCATCCAGCACATAAAGAACTCCGGTAGTACGGTTACGGACAGCACGCGCCAGCTGCATCCGCTGGCGCTCTCCGGTAGAAAGCGTAGCTGCGGCACGGTCAAGCGTAAGATACCCAAGTCCCAAATCCAGCAGACGTTTTGCAGTGCCGGTAAAGGCTTCGCAGATGCGTTCCGCCATCGGGCGCATTGCCTCCGGCAGGCTGCCCGGCACACCCTGCACCCATTCCACCAGCTGCGACAGCGTCATCTCGCAGGCTTCGGCCAACGAAATGCCCAACAGCTTCGGCGCACGCGCTGCTGCGGAAAGTCGCGTGCCGTGACAATCGGGGCAGATATCTTCTTTCAAGAACTTTTCTACGCGCTTCATACCCTTTTCATCTTTTACCTTAGACAACGCATTTTCGACTGTGTAAACAGCGTTGAAGTAGGTAAAATCAAGCTCGGCAAAATCGTTGGAATTGCTTTTCTTCGGATGGTAGAGAATATGCTTCTTCTCCGCAGGACCGTGATAAACGATTTCCTTCTCCTGCTCCGTAAGCTCGCAAAACGGTACATCTATGCGCACGCCCATCTCCTTGCATACATCCGTCATCAGCGACCACATGAGGCTGTTCCACGGCGCAACAGCGCCCTGCTCGATGGTAAGCGATTCATCAGGCACCAACGTGCTTAAATCTACCGTACGGACGCTGCCGGTACCGCCGCAGGTTTTGCAGGCTCCCTGCGAATTGAAGGCCAGCTCCTCGGCAGACGGCGCATAAAACTGTTCGCCACACTCCGGGCAGGTCAGCTTCTTGCCTGCAGCAACCAAAAGCGTCGGCTCCAAATAATGTCCGTTGGGACAGCGGTGGCACGCAAGACGCGAATACATCAGGCGCAAGCTGCTCAGCAGCTCCGTGCCTGTGCCAAAGGTACTGCGGATTCCCGGCACTCCCGGACGTTGGTGCAGCGCCAAAGCAGCAGGAACATACAACACCTCATCTACGGAAGCACGGGAGGCCTGCGTCATTCTGCGGCGCGTATATGTCGAAAGCGCCTCCAGATAGCGGCGTGAACCTTCGGCGTACAGCACGCCAAGCGCCAGGGATGATTTGCCGGATCCGGATACACCCGCAATGCCGACAATTTTCCCCAAGGGAATATCTATATCAATATTTTTCAGATTGTGGACCTTCGCTCCACGAATAAGCATTTTATCAATCATTTTTTTGCTCCTGTATGAATTGAATTGCTTTTAAATATACATGATATGTTTAATTTAGTCTAACACTATAACAATACAAGTGCAACTTATGCGCAAGCTTTTTTATTCTTAAAATTTAAAGCGCACAAAAAGGCATAACAAGCTGCATTATCACAGCTTATTATGCCTTTGTTATTTTTCTCATCTTATAAAACAGACTTCCGATTGCCTAAAAGTTTTATACGCAGGACTAGCGCTTTGCAAACAGCTTTCTCAAAGAAATTATATCCGTCGCAAAGGCATACATCCCATCACTCTTGCGCAGAGGATAAATCTCCTCCTGCAGCCACTGATAAAACTCCCTGCTAAGCTCATCATTCAGCTGCCACTTGGCCTTTACAGCGCCATGACGCAGCGTAGCCTCCGCCACCCGGCGCAGTCTTTTCCACTTCGAATAATACGCCAGCTTCAGCTTCGTCATAAAATGCCTGCAGTCCTCGATAACAAAGCCTTCAATATGCTGACCGTTATACAGATAATCCTCCTGCATAATCGTTTTCAGCCACACCTGCAGTTCATCCCAAGACGTAAGCGTACAGGCCTGCTCTTTAACCTCAACCTGCAGCTGCTCGCCCAAAGCAATCAGCTCCGCATACGGACGATGCGCAAAACTCAGCTCGTTTTCAATAATCTCCAGCAGTACGACCTGTTGCTTCCTGTATTCGATAATATGCGGGTCCATCTCCGGCTCAATGCACTCAAAGATAACCGAGCAATTATTAGTCTTAACAAAATCCTCCAAAAGCAGCATGCGTTCCTTAAGCTCCGCCGCCAAGGTATTTTTGAAAATCTTCGCATATAAGCCGTACATATCACCCTTAGAAGTTACGAGCAGCTTTTTCTGTGCGCTGTCATAACCGACAATGCCAAGAAAACCGTTGACCTTCACATAGGCCTGCACCGGAAACTGCAGATTGTGCCTCAATGCGTTCAGCTTCGTTTCCGGGCGCTCATCAAGATTAAAAAATTTGTCATAGCTGCGTGCGACAATTTTTTCTGTCCGCTTGTTGATGTACAAGCCTCTTGCCTTACAGGTAACATCATCCCATGCCTTGTTGTAAAAAGCGTCACGAGTAAAGTTAAAGGAAGAAATCACACCGAAGCTCTTTTCTTTAATCAGCGGATTACCGGCTAAGTTGGCCAAAAGCTGCTGCACATTCTCAATCTTGGCATTTGCTTTGCTGTCCTTTGCGCCCTTCTTTTTATCAAGATACTCCAAAGCGTTACCGACAGTCACTACGGCAAAGCCATCCTCGCTAAGCTCCAGCGCCCGCAGCTGACCGCCCATTTCCACCGCTCCATCCAGATTAAAGCAATGCTCGTTAACCTCCGCCGGCACACCCTCATAATTACGGTGTCCGTGAACCTGATACTCGTTTGCAGCTGCGTGCTTGGCAAAGGACATATCAACGTCCAAAGCATCCTCATACACGCCGGTGCCGTAAATCAGCTCCGCTGTTGCCACCAAGGATAATTCTTCCGGCATACGCGCCAAACCGCCATGACTTACCAAAACCTTTTTCCCCTGATATGTATAGCAGAAGCACTGCGATAATTTCCTGTAAAAATTATATACAGCCTTCCTGCTCAGGCCTGCTTGCGCCAGCTCCGGTGCCGTCTGCATGCGGAACTCCTTCGAAGCAATGCCATCCGGCAAGCCGTAATCCCGCAAGTTAGCCTCATGGTTGCCCTCCAGCAACGTAACGTTATCTAATGCGGCAAGCTGCAGCAGTAATTGCAGAACCTCGGCATTCTCGCTGCCTCTGTCGATGTAATCGCCAAGAAAAATATAGTAGTTCTGCGGATTGATTGCCTCAAGATATTCCTTCAGCGGCTTATAGCAGCCATGAATATCACCGATATGAATTACCTTTTTATAAGCAGATAAATCGCGTGGCTTGTACCAGATTTGCGCCAGTTCTTGCGGTTTGATTACGGTAATGCCGGACGGAACCTTATTATCCGCCAGCTGAGCATACATTCTTTCAATAACATTTTCCGGAACCTGTTTGTATTCCTCACGCAGCAGGTTCCTTTTCTTTGCTTCCTCAATGGTAATATCAGTAAAATCAACCACATAAATGCGATATTTATACTCATTGGCGAGCTTTTTATACGCAGTCATATCTCTGCCACGGATATTGGTGGCATCCACGACCGTAAAGCAGCCTCGCTTCATGCGCTCCTCCAGCGTTTGCAGCAAAAACGGCCACATCTGCTTGTCAAGATTCGGGCTGATGCACCATCTGCCTGCTTTGTCCAGCATCGGCGAAGCATATAACAGACGTACCCCATCTGCGCTCAATGTATATGGCTCAAGGCCCTGCTCTTTTATAAACGTGCTCTTGCCGGAGCCAGGCACACCACGCATCAATAATAAAATTCTCATATCAATCACCTTACTTAACTAATACTTTGCAGCTAAAAAACTGCCTATAAATGCCGAATATTTTTCAGCTATGGGCAATTCATAGTCTGCCTCAAAGCTCTTTCTTTTTACGGATACTACTTTTTCTGAAATTGGATTATAGCCTTGGCGAATATACTCCTTGCTGTATACACCGATGCCTCTTTTCTGCCATTGCGGCACGTCGTTGTAGTTTATATTCCTTGCAAAGAGAAGCTCATTTTTGAAGGCAGTACTTTTCGCCCGCAAATACTGCGTAGCCTCATTTTTCGACAATTCCTCCTTGCGCAACGTCCAATAACACCAGGAGTTCAGCGCATTGCGATTTGCGTCCTCCTGCCGCCACAAAAAATAATCCTTCACAAGTTCAATGTTAGGCAAAGGCACCACTCTGCAATCAAAGCAGACCGCCTTACCAAGTGCCAAGGAAAAGTAACCGCTAGCCTCACCTGCTAATATAGTATTTATTTTGCGTACTTTGTTAGCAAAAGCGCTATTATCAGGACTGAACAGCAATGATATTTCATCACTTTCCGTATAACCGTACAAAACCTTGAAACCGCAATTCATAATATGCTTTGTCGTATCAACCATCAAATCACGAAAGCGCGTGTCAAAGGGTGCCTCAAATTTGCATATTTCACGCGTTAATTTGGTAAAACTGCGTCCGTCCAGCCTCGCTACTATATACATTCCCGGAACTATATATTGATCAATGCTTTGTTCATACACTCGCATCCGCTTATCAAAATCGTCAAATTTCATTATCTAAAGCTCCTTCCATTCCCGTAAAAATTTTCTTGGTACGCATTCTGTTAACCACACACCGTTTATCGAAAGGTAAAACTTGTAGCCCGCTCTTGCCATCTCACCTGCCAACACTGTGTAGATAAACGGCTCTCCATGTCTTTTGCCTACATTATGCGCTGTTTCGACATTCGCCGACAAATGCACATACAGCCTTTGCTTGGCAATAAGTCCCTGCCTGTTGATGCTCGCAACATATTTAACTCCAGTCCCGTGATATAAAAGCTCCGGCGGCACAGCCTCCCGAAGCTCCACATCAACCTTCACGGAATGCCCTTGATTTGCTCTGATTCTCTTCTTATCCTCGCTGAATGCGAAACGCTGCTTATCATCTTCAGCAACAATATGCTCCAGCATAAGCATATTAAATGCTTCTATCCGGTTAAAGGCAGCCAGCAGCGCTTCCACCTGCGCCCAACCATACACATCCAGCTCAATGTCGACTGCTTGCGGTTTATGTCGCAGCACCAGCGCCAAAAATCTTCCCCATTCGTTTAAGCTCTTGCTCATAGCATTTCCCCGCCTTATAAAAAAGCAGAACTCCCGAAACTATAGCCATAGTCCCCGGAGTTCTGCTTCTTCTTACGATTATAAATTTTTGCCGAAGCCTTGACCTTGGTAATCGGCTTCACATTTCCCCAGTTGCCTCGTTTGGAGGCGTTGACTATTTTTTGCTGTTTTTTCGACATTTTCTCATAGCTTACAAATCTTTCCATATGCTTATTCCTCCATTATCTGTTCTATTTTATAAAAATAGCTTGTTGCTATGTTAATCTTAACACAGCAGCAAGCTATAATCATGGAAAAAAACATGCGCACTTAAAATTCTGCGCTGCATTGCATTTGCTCTCTTAGCTTTTTCCTGATAAGCTCCTTAAAGTCCTCCGGCTCACGAACCTTAACCGTCGGTCCGAAGCTCAGCACACGGAAAAGCATTTCGGTTTCATCGCCCTTGTCATATTGCACTGTTAAAAGGTAATGCGACTCGTCCAGCTTTTCCGTTTCCTTCGCCAGGTCGGAAAAATGCATCAATGCGCGCACCATCGTACTGCGTTCATCCTCAATTTCCAGAACAAGAGTCTGCTTGGCAAGCTTTCCCTTCTTCAAGGTTTTTATATGCTCAACTGCCTCTCCCGCTTCTACGGATATTATTCTGCCTAAATTCAGCGTCACCTGCTTACGCTCAGCTATTGCCTGCAGGCGAAACTTATCGTCCTTGGCCGAATACTCCAAGGACGCCGGCACCAAATCCTTCCAGACAATAATCGTTCCCTTATTGCTCCGGTACGAAGCATTCAGATAACGCTTTTCCCGCACGGCATGAAGAATTTCCCGGAAGTTTGCTCTATATTTAGGATTGGTATAAGCATCGCCATCCACAAAGCGGTCGAAAAAGACAAACTGCTCAGGCCTGTACAAAGGCTCTACAGACTGCAAAGCATCCTGCTGCTTCGCAATCTCCTCATCAGAAAAGAATAAGCTGATTTTTTCATCAAGGAGCAAGGTTTTCAGCCATCGTTTCTGCAGAGCAGTCAAAGGCATCGTCGGCTTATTTTTCAGCGGTGTCCCAAGCTCCGGCGTCAGCAGTTTCCATGTACCGTCAGCAAGTGCAGGCAAAAGCTGCAGCATGCTGTCACCATAAGCACCCTCGCAGACAAGCTGTTGCATGCTTGCTGCAGACAGTTTTCCGTCAAGCGCTTGTGTCAGCACCTTCGCCACAACATTATAATAGGTTCCGTAAACCTCGCTGAACACTGTGCTCATCTACGCTTCACCTGCTTTCTTCACGCCATACATGGCGTACACCTCCGCCAAATCCTGCCAAAACTTTTCTTCCACAGCCTTATTGCTGCAGGAAAAACTTTCAATACGGCCGATAAAGGTACGCAGCCAGGGCAGCATTTCGCCTGCATCATGCACATCGGCAATAAAACGATAATGCTCGGCATCTGTTTTTTCCACTCGTCCGCAGCGCTTTTCCCGCTCCAAGCATTGCAGAATATACGGCTCGTCACTGCTGATGCGCACAACAAGCTCCACATGCTCCAAAGCATCGGTAGCAGGTACTCTGTTCATAGATACACCCCAAAGGTTCTGCTCCATCTGCTCAGCCATAGCATAAAACTTATCGTAATCACGCACAGGCTTCGCATCCAGAACGCGTTCAAGATTATCCAGACGGCAGAAAATAATCCTATGCGCCTTAAAGAACCAGCACATCACATAACGCCTGCCGCTTTGCGTGCTTACGTAAATCTTCAGCGGCAACACACGGAAAGATATATTATTGCCTCTGGTAGAACAGCTTTCAATACGCACGCACTGCTTGTGCTCCATCGCCGCCAGTAAATCAAGCAACACATCACTCTCCAAGGCATGCAGCAGATAATGATGCTTATAGGAAAATACACTGCTGCCGGCAGCAAGCTTATCCTCTATAAAGCTGCCCACAACACCTATCTGATTCGTTTCCGCAAAAAAGCTCACGGCATCGTGCCAAGCATCTAAATCGACCTCATCCTTGCTGCGCTCATAATATAACTCACGCCCGCATTTTTCATTTTCTATTAAACCAAGCTCTGCATATTCTGCCAATTTCTTGCGCACAGTGGAAATATCCAGCGCCACTGGTTCGTCAAAACAAGATAAATACGCTGTATCCAGCCTTTCCATAAGCTGACGCAGAGTAAATTTTTCACCAGGCTGCAAAATATCCAGCAGGAAAAAATGCAGCATGATATCATTCGCCGTAAAGCTCTTTGCCTTCAACGCCTTATAAAAAGGATTATGCCGGATTTTTCTGCTGTCCACGGAAATAAAGCAGTTCTTGCCGCCGGCATTCTGGTGGAAATACATATACTCCCCCAGCCAGCTTTCAATGCGTCTGCGCTCGTTGTCATAGCTGCGAGCGCTTTTATCCGCAAAATCAGCTCTGCTCTTAAAGCCAAAGACATAAAAATCACGCATCAGTTGCCGTATATTATCAAAGTTTTTTATTAACTCATTAAAAGCCACGGCCAGCACCCTCCTTCCGCAGCAATTCCGCTAAACAGCATTCCCCAAAATACGCTGACAATTCAATGTTGCTTTTTTACTTAAGCACTGATTTATCCTTAGTATATCACACATCAACGACAGATTTTGTCTATGTCAGACAATCGAATACACTCTAAAATAAAAAAGGGAATAAGTTTTTTCTGCGTTACAAGCAACAAGAAAAGCGCAGCTATCAGCATACTTTATGCATGTATAACAGCTACGCTTTTGGATTACTGCAGATACTTCAAAAACAACGCATTAAGCTCATCATACCCCTGCCTGCGTTCCTCCGGCAGGCTCCTGATTTTCTCTTTAAGACGCGGAAATTCTTCTTCAATAAAATTATTTATCTCGTCCACTCTCGGAATCAGCTTCAGCTCCGGCACCTCCATCTTGATGCGCAAAAGCTCCTGTACGGATTCATAAAGATATGCAGGCAAATCACCTGCAACCAATTCTGTAAAACGCATTGGTGGCGGAGTATTGGTTCTTAAAATCCATCTGCAGGCAAGCAAAGGCCGCAAAACATAAAAGTACTTTTTAGCTCGCACCATCTCTCCCCGCAGATACTCCCGATAGTTGCCTTCTGCCATATTCAGGTAATGATAAAGTCCGCTCTTCGCGGAAAAATAGTTTTCCATAAGGGGAATAAATTCTTGGCTGAAAGCAGTTTCCCTATAAACAATCGGTGATTTAAACCACTCGAATACCGACGGATTGGAGCGATGCAAAAGCCTCAACGCCTTCTGCAAATCCCAGCCGTTGACATCCAGCAAATCGTTGATGGGGAATTCCAGTACATCCCTCATCTGTTCTAATTTTAAATAATAATCACGCGGACGCACATAAATAAAGCGTACATCAAAATCACTGTCCGGAGATTCAAAACCCCATGCACGGCTTCCAGATTCTACTGCATGGAGAATCCTGACGTTTTCCTGTTTTTCGATTTGCTGTAATTTTTCAATGATAACTTTTCGCATTGTCACCACACCTCACCCTCGCTACGTGTTAATTGTATTCTACACTACGAGCGCCGGAAAATCATTGATAAAAATATGCGCACTTGTGAGCTTAAAGTTTATGTGCGGATTTTGCCGAAAGCCTCAGCCCTCATCCTTGATATTTTCTATTTCATCCTGTACATCATTACGACGCTCTTCCAAATCGTCATAGCTTTCACCGTTAGCTTCTCTTTCCGCTATTTCGTCCTCTATATCAGACTTTTCTTCTTCAAGATCCAAAAGCTCTTCACTGGCAGCATAAACACAACTATCCGCATGAAGAATTAGCGGCAATGCTACAAACAAGGACATTATCAGCAAAACCTTAGCTATTATACTTTTTATTTTCATAATTGCACCTTCTCAACATATTTTTCTTAAATCGTCATTGCGCATGTTCCTGCCAATATGTTATCTATTTTTGCTTACCACTCCAAGGTCAGGCCAACGCCAGCCTCATGTACAGACAGTTGCGCATGTAAGGCAAATTTTGCCGCCAGATTAGTACAATGGCATTGTTTTAATTATACCATGCTTGTATAAATCATAACACCTATATTAAAAGAAAGCCTGCCCCTGTGCTGTGAAAGCATAAAGACAGATTTTAGTTTATCATGATATTAGCCATCTGTACACTTTCCGGCAGATTTTATTCTTCATCTTCTGCCAGCATACGATAGCCTACACCAAGCTCATTAACAATATAGCGCTTTTCTCCGGGTGTCACGCCCATTTTCTTCCTGATGTTTTTCATATTTACCTGTAGCTTTTTGACGCTCCCATAATCAGAATATCCCCATACTGCTTGGATTATGGCAGCATAAGTCAGCACCTTTCCCGCATGGATGGAGAGAAAAGTCAAAATATTGTATTCTGTCTGTGTCAGGTCGATTTCGTTTCCATCGACCAAAACCTGCCTTTTATCATAATCAATCATCAAATCCTGAAATTGAAATTTACCGATGTGATTACCATCGTTTTTCTCGCTGTATCGATGACTGCGAAGAACTGCGCGAATACGAGCCATCAGTTCCTCTGTTCCAAACGGCTTGGTAATGTAATCATTCGCACCAAGGTCTAAGGCTTCCACCTTATCCATTTCGCCGGAACGGGCAGAAAGGACAATGATGGGAACAGTATCCGCTTCTCTAACATCCTGAATTAAGCTCAAGCCATCACGGTCAGGCAATCCCAGATCCAAAACAATGAGATCCGGATGATAAGAAGCGTACATCATCATGCCGAGCGCACAGGTTTCTGCACAGATTACCTGATAATCACTTATTTCCAAGTTGGCTTTGATGAAGCTAAGGATGTTTGCTTCATCCTCTACGATTAAAATTTTGAATTTATTATTGCTCATCATCGCACCCTCTTGCCAAAGAAAAGCGGAATACAGCACCGCCGCCCTTCCGATTTTCCACAAAAATCTCGCTGCCATGCGCCGTAATAATAGCAGCACAAACCGAAATACCGATGCCCATATTACTGCGCGTTCCGTCTATCGGTGCTGCAGACTTTTTATAGCATCCGGTAAAAATCTTATCCAAAATCTCCTCTGGAATGCCACACCCGTTGTCGGCAACTTCAAATACGGCCTTATCTCCTGCAATGGAAACCGACAGCTTCAGCTCTGTCATTCCTTTCGCATGAAAAACGGCATTTTCCAAAAAGTTCAACAACACCTGCTCGATAAGGATAGAATCCATAGGAATATCCACAAAGTCGGCCGGTATCTGCGTAATCACCTTCTGATTCGGGTGTTTTTTGGCGAATTTCATAAGAACTGAGTCAATCAGCTCATCTAAAACGATTGGCGTTTTCACAATCTTGACCTTTGCGCCGTCGATTCTTGTAACAGCCAACAGGTTTTCGACCATGCGGATAAGCCATTCGCTATCCTCTTGAATTTCTCCCAACAGCTTTAGCTGCTGTCCTTCAGAAAGTGCATTTTTCTTGGAAATCAGCGTAGAAGCTGAGCCGTATATTGATGTAAGAGGTGTACGCAAATCATGAGAGATTGCCCGCAGCAGATTGCCCCTCATCCTCTCCTTTTCGCTTTCTGCCCGCAAATTCTCCTGGTCGCGTATCCTACTGTTCAACGTACTGGTGGAAACGGCAACAACCAGCATAATTATAGCGGATAATATGCTTTCTTCTACAGAAAAATCTAAAGTGTAATAGGGATAAGTAAAAGCGAAATTTACTGCAAATACGCTTAAGACAGCCGAAACAATACCATAGCAATACCCATGTGTTTTCAGCGATATCAGAAAAACGCCGAATACAAAAATCATAGGAACCAGCGTTTGCGTTGTAAAGAGCTTACGAATCAAAAGATTAATGGCAAAAGCGCCGAAAAAAACGCAGACCGAAAACAAAATATCTTCTTGTCGTTGTTGATGCTTCATAATGCTTCTCCTAATTATTTTTACAAACCCATTATACTTCACGAACAAAAGCGCTTCAAGACATATCACCGGATAATGTTGCTCCATACCCGTTTCTTTACCAAATCTACACCGAAAAAATGCTATGATAGGAACAGTTCAATATACGGCTTTTACATTGTGTCCGCAACAAGCACAATGAATGTATAAACAGATTAACAAGAAGGTGTAGGTATGTCAGAAGAAATAATTAGCAGAAAATTTCAGCTTTCATCTTTTCAAATTATCATATTAGGTTTTGCAGGAGTCATCCTGCTTGGTGCATTACTGCTGATGCTGCCGATTGCTACACAGGAAGGCTGCACAACTCCGTTTAACGAAGCGCTTTTTACCACAACCTCCGCAGTGTGTGTAACAGGTCTTGTAATACATGATACCGGCAGCTATTGGTCGGCCTTTGGGCAGACAATCATTCTGGCACTTATACAGATTGGCGGTCTTGGTGTTATAACAGTAGCGGCATCATTTGCACTTCTGTCCAGGCGAAGAATATCTTTGATGCAGCGCACCACCCTTCAGGATGCAATATCAGCGCCAAATGTAGGCGGTATCGTCAGGCTTACGAAGTTTATCCTGTGGGGAACATTTCTTGTTGAACTTTTGGGTACACTTGCCATGCTGCCGGTGTTCTGCCACGACTATGGCTGGCACGGTATTTGGCTGGCAACCTTTCACTCTATTTCTGCCTTTTGCAATGCAGGCTTCGATATTTTGGGAACCGCAGACAACATCTACCCCTCCCTTACCGGTTACGCGCAGAATCCTATGATAAATATAACGATTATGCTGCTTATCATAATTGGCGGTATCGGCTTTTTGACCTGGGAGGACATTTGTGAAAACAAGCTGCAGTTCCGACGCTATCGCTTGCAAAGCAAGGTAATCCTTATCTCGACGGTTATCCTGATTGTCTTTCCGGCAATTTTTTTCTTCTTTGCAGATTTTGCTTCTCTCCCCATGGAAGCACGGCTTCAGGCGTCCCTGTTCCAGTCGGTTACAACAAGAACAGCCGGTTTCAATACGGTAAATTTATCTGCTATGTCCAGCTCGTCTCAAGGCATTATGATTCTGTTAATGCTGATTGGCGGTTCACCGGGCTCAACTGCCGGTGGTATGAAAACGACAACCTTTGCCGTCCTGCTTGCCAACATTGTTGCGACCTATCGACAGCAGGACAGTGCCCATTTTTTTGATCGCAGAGTCGATTACAATGCAATCAAACTTGCCTCTACTATCCTCACCATGTATATTACGCTGTTTTTCAGCGGAGGAATTTTTATCAGCGCCTATGAGAACCTGCCACTGTCATCCTGCTTATATGAAACAGCATCAGCATTGGGAACAGTCGGACTGACGTTGGGAATTACACCGCAGCTGCATGTACCCTCACAACTGATACTGATTTTACTTATGTATCTTGGCAGAGTAGGCAGCCTTACGCTCATGTACGCAGCATTATCCGGCAAAAAAGCAGTTAACTCAAAACTGCCGTTGGAAAAAATCACTATTGGCTAAACAAAAGGAGTGGATATCCTATGAAAAATATTTTATTGATTGGAGCAGGTCATTTCGGACGTCATATCGCTATGCAACTTTCACAATTAGGGCATCAGGTCATGGCGGTTGATACTGACGAGGAAAGAATTAACGATGTACTGCCGTTTGTCACCAAAGCACAAATCGGTGACAGTACCAATGCAGAGTTTTTACGTGCTCTTGGCATCAGGAATTTTGACGTTTGCTTCGTAACTATCAGCGGTAATTTTCAAAACTCGCTGGAAACTACTTCGCTTTTAAAAGAACTGGGCGCAAAATGTGTAGTATCTCGTGCTGAACGCGATGTCCAGGCAAAGTTTCTGCTTCGTAACGGTGCAGACAATGTAGTCTATCCTGAAAAACAGATGGCTATATGGGCAGCCAAACGCTACACCGCAGACCATATTTTCGATTATATTGAAATTGACAAGCAGCACGCTATTTTTGAAGTAGAAGTGCCCAAAGCATGGGTTGGTAAAAGCATCGGTATGTTGGATATCCGCAAAAAGTTTGGCATCAATATTCTTGGTATAAAACGCTTAGGAACAACTGATGTCTCAATAACACCTGATACCGTATTATCAGATGATATAACAATGCTGGCATTAGGCGAGTATAATGCACTACAAAAGTGTTTCCGGATATGAATATAAGCACAGAATATTTAAGGCAGCAAAAAGGCTGACGCCTTGCGTAAATGCGAAGCGTCAGCCTTTTTATATTCTCATCAACTCTTTTATTTCAATAATTCCTTAATTTTTTCCAAGCTTTCCGCAAAATATACTCCCTGCTGCTTTTCTGCTGAAGAGAAGCCTTTAGCAATCATCTGCTTCAGGAAGTGCTTTATATCGTCATAATAACCATCAAGATTATAATAGATACACGGCGCCTGCAGATGTCCCAATGACAGCTTGGACATAATCTCACTAACCTCCTCCAGCGTTCCCACGCCGCCGGGAAAGGCAATAAAAGCATCGCCAAGCTCAATCATCTTCGTCTTGCGCTCTGCCATATCTTTGCTAACTATCAGCTGCGTCAGTCCCTCATATTGATATTCCTCATCTACAAAAAACTGCGGCTCCACGCCGATAACCTTACCGCCTGCCTGCAAAACGCTTTGTGCCAGCTCTCCCATCAGGCCGGTTTTAGAACCGCCATAAACCAACGTATTACCACTAGCACCTATCCAAGTGCCCAGCTCTTTAACTGCAGCCTCAAATTTAGGATCATTGCCTGTGGATGAGGCAAGATATACTGTTATATTCATGTTAAGACCTCCGAGTATTGTTTAATCTAGTCTACCACCATAAAAATACCCGTGCAAGCAATAAGGAATATTTTTTCTATATAACTTGATGCAGGATAAGGATGCTTGTTCATACCCTTTATATTAAAAAGCTGATACCCGGCAAGTCTTGCGACCTGCCGTAGTATCAGTTTTTTCCTATGTATCCGTAAATTCAATTTTCTATGGTTATCAGCAGGATTTTTCCTCATGTACAAGTATATTATAAGCCATGAGTACGTCAAAATCTGTCTATCTGCAAAAGAATATTTTAGGCATGCCAAATAAACTGTTTAACTAAAGAGAGATTACTGTGAAGCGCAGCATTCTGATATACCGAAATTATTCTCTACCCTAACGCAACATCCAGCACCATCATAACACTAAATCCCACGGCAAAGAAAATCGTGCCGATATTGGAATGCTCTCCCTGCGACATTTGAGGAATCAGCTCCTCTACAACAACATAAAGCATCGCACCGGCAGCAAAGCTCAAAAGGTACGGCAGGACCGGTATTACAAGCTGAGCAGCAAGTATCGTCAGCACCGCTCCGATTGGTTCCACCACACCGGAAAGCACACCACCCCAAAACGCTCTGTTCTTACTCTCTCCCTCTGCGCGAAGCGGCATAGAAATAATCGCACCCTCCGGAAAGTTTTGAATAGCAATACCGATGGACAAGGCAAGCGCCCCTGCCGCCGTAATTGGCGTATTCCCCGCCAGAAAGCCGGCATATATTACACCGACTGCCATTCCCTCAGGTATATTGTGCAGCGTTACAGCCAAAACCATCATCGCAGTACGGCTCAAATTGCTCTTTGGGCCCTCAGTCTGCTCACTTCCCACATGCAGATGGGGAATCAAGTGGTCAAGCAGGAGCAAAAACAATATACCAATCCAAAAGCCGATAAACGCAGGGAGAAAGGACAGCCTTCCCATGCTTTCGGATTGCTCGATAGCAGGAATCAGCAGGCTCCAGATAGACGCTGCAACCATAACACCCGCAGCAAAGCCCGCAAGCGAGCGCTGCACCATATCGCTAAGCGATTTTTTCATAAAGAACACACACGCCGAACCGAGTGTTGTTCCGATAAATGGAATAAGAATTCCCATGAAAGTCTCCATTACTTCACCATCCTTGTATAAAAAATTTGTTTCTTGTCAACTTAATTATACTACAACGGTAGGAATTATGATAGCTGAAACGAAAATTTCTTTGTGGTTATATCACCTACTTTTATGCGGCGGAGTTAATACTGCATGTGAAATCAGCAACAGCAACAAACTGCAGGAAGCATATTCGAACTAAAGGACTTAATCAATCCCCCTCATACCAAGCAACAAGAAATCAATGCGCACCTTTTTTTCCACGATTAACTCGCGCAGATATGTTATACTTTATTCATCGGTTGAACACCGACACGCTCCTTGAAAACTGTTTTGACAAATATATCGTATAACTCGGTGCACTAAAGGGTTGTCAACCCCTCCGAGAATACCGGAAGCTGTGACCAGGCTGCCTGCGGGATACTGCGGCAGTGAGGTTTCTGTTGCTCCGCGAGGACTGACAGAGAAGCCCAAAAGGCAACACAGAACGGTATGTGCGGATCTTGGTGCCGATTAAAGCGCAAAGGATTCTGGCAGCGACAATAGACGCTAGCTCGAAAGGCTAGAAAAATCCGTGAAACCTGCAGCAGGGATGCTGCAGCGAACTTAGCGGAAACTCCGAAGCAAGCTGTTGGTAGTGAAGCGGAGAAATCCGTGTATAACAGAATTCTGAGGTAAAAGTAGCTCAATACCAAAAGTTATTCTGGTCTTGAAAACCAGAGATAGAAAACATTTTTCTGAAAGATGGGTGAAATTTGTGGGTAACCATTCCCGCGGCAGGCAAAAGGGGCAGGAAGCTCAGGGTCGCTCCCGAAGGCTCAGACCTGTCTTCTGTGTGGCTGAAGAAATCGGAAACCGTAGATTACGTAAGGCGAAGGTCTATATGATATATTTGTCAAAGCGGTTTGTCAAGTGGGCATAACAAAAGGCAGCTATTAGCAAGCTTCACGCTTGTGTAATAGCTGCCTTTTTGTTAGCACGAAAAATTTTAAACGCTAAAGCATAGACTTTACGTTAAGCCTTTATTTCACTTCCGTGCTTCATGCCCTACTTCTTAATCGTACAAGGACGCAGGCCATCGAACTCATGAATGCTCAGCGTTCCACCCTTAGGTATCGCAATAACGCTGTCATCATATTTGCCAGACACAAGTTTTTCCAGCACCTTGTAAGGCCCCGGCAGACGCGTAAGCGTTCCTCCCAAAAGCTTCACCAAAGGCATAATATAAGCTTCAACCTCCTGCAAATCATACGTCCCTGTATCAATGATATAAAAATCCGTGAATCCCTTATACAGCTGCTTCAGGAAGGTTTCCGCTTCTGCCTGACCACGCTCCTGCACAAGCTTGGCATAGTCAATTGTAGAGTTTTTCATGAAGTTCATCCAGCTCTTAGTTATGAAAATCGCTCCGTCAGGACGCTTTATGCCGGAACCGGTCAGAAGAACATCAATGCAGTCCATAGTGCGCGGCACAGCAATAGGACAGGTTGTGGCCTTCAAATCACACGTAGCCTTGCCGCAACCGGAAACGCAGATAACTATTTCCTCTGCTTCTGTATTTTCGTCTATAATCCTTTGCAATGTTTCATGCATCTTCTGCGGATTGCTATGAAGCGCAACATTAAGATATGTGACCTTGCCCTCAAAGCCTATTTTCTTAATGGTGTTTTCCAACTCCTTTTGCAGCGTAATGCAGGAATAGATTGCTCTTTTGCCCATAATATCAGCTCCTCATATTAGCGTTAGCTTAATTATAACACGCTAGTAGGAACAGTAAAAGCTGGCTTTAAGAAGAAAGCCTCAACGCAAATTATCCTCCTCCCCCTTGACTTAGACTGTACTCCAGGTATTATACTAGAGACAACAGGAAATTAGTCAAAGGAAAGGACGGATAACAAATGTCTAAAAAGGTTGTAGTTATTTCCACAAGTTTAAGAACAAACAGCAATTCCGAGGCTTTGGCCAAGGAATTCGTCAAAGGCGCCGAGGCCACAGGCCATGAGGTTGAATATATATCGCTCAAGGGCAAAAGCATTGCCTTCTGCATAGGTTGCCTGGCCTGTCAAAGCAAGGGGCACTGCATTTTTAACGACGATGCGCTGCCTATCACCGAGGCTGTGCTGAATGCCGACGTAGTTGTTTGGGCAACGCCTATCTATTATTACGAAATGGCCGGTCAGATGAAGGTGCTGATTGACCGCATGAATTCCATGTTTCCTAAGGATTACAAATTCCGCGAGGTATACTTCCTGGCAACTGCTGCGGACAACGGCATCTATACCCCTGAGCGCGTGCACTGGCAGGCTTAACCGGCTGGATTGACTGCTTCGAAAAGGCTAAATTAGCCGGCAGCCTTTTCTGCGGCGGAGTTAATGCTGCAGGCGAAATCAGCGGCAGCAGCAAGCTGCAGGAGGCTTACGAGCTCGGCCTTAAGGCTTAACCGCTCCCCTCATATTGAACAGCAAAAAGGCTGACGCCTTGCGTAAATGCGAAGCGTCAGCCTTCTATTTTTACTTATCTTGCTTATCTATGAATACGCTTGTTAATCCAATCCAACAATTCAATTTCACCAGCAGAACCATCAGCAATGGCAATAAACATATCAGCCAATTCGCCTCTGTTTAATACAAGACGATAGCCATTCCATTGCAATAATAGTTGAGTCATTAATGCTCCAATTCTCTTATTTCCATCAATAAAAGCATGATTAGCCGCCAAACCATAACCTAAACGAGCTATTTTATCAATAGTTGTCGGATAGAAATCTTCACCACCAAATGATTGAAGCGGTGCTGCTACAGCAGCTTCTAAACCAGACCTATCTCTTACCCCATCAATACCACCGGTTTTTTTTATGATTTTGCTATGAAGTGCAATAACATCATCTGCACTAACCCAAATCATTCTGCCATCCTCTTATAATCAGCAGCAAAATCATCTAATATGCTATCTGCATCAGACAACATCTGCGCACGAGAGATTTTTTCCTCATCCTTCTTTAAAGTTACAGGAAACGGCATACCCTTGGCACGAACAAAAGCATTCGCAAAAATATTAAAAGCAGTAGATTGGCTCATCCCTATTACAGCACAAATCTCCGCCATTTTTGCCTTAACATCGGAATCCATTCTAAACGTCATATTAGTATCCATATCATCGCCTCCTTGCATTACAATTATATTACATTGTTAGTGCAAAGTCAAATTTCTCTATATTGGATACGTAGATTCTGCAAGCGCAACTCCTTCGAGCCGGCGCCATCCTCCCAAAAAAGCAGAACCCCCGAAGCTATAGCCATAGCCTTGGGAGTTCTGCTTTTTACGATTATATACTTTTGCCGACGCCTTAACCTTCGTAATCGGCTTCAAATTTCCCCAACTGCCTCGTTCCGTTTCCCTTTTTTCAGCTTTAATCTTTTGGAAAAGAGGTTGGCACAATCGTTAAACAGGCACGTGAGCTAGGCATTAATGTGCCTATCGTCGGCGGTGACGGCTGGGACAGCCCCAACCTGCCGGAAATCGCCGGTGCTGCTGCTCTGAACAACACCTACTTCACCAACCACTATTCAGCTGATGCCGACTCTGCTGAACCCAAAGCCTTCATTACAGCTTTTGAGAAGGAATACAACCAAAAGCCTGACGCTCCCGCAGTACTCGGTTATGACGGTATCAAGCTTTTAGCTGATGCAATTAAACGCGCAGGCTCTGCCGAACCGGCTAAAGTTGCTAAGGCCTTGGCTGAAACTAAAGCCTTCAACGCTGTTACCGGCTCTCTTGGTTTAAACGATAAGCACGATGCAGTAAAAAGCGTAACCATCATTGAATTCAAAGATGGCAAGCAGGCTTACCGCACAACTGTAAAACCCTGATTCCCCTCTTAATATCGGTTCTACTAGCCGATTTATAAAAAAAGCGAGGCTATCACCAAGACCTCAACTCTTTCTTATTTCAATAATTCCTTAATTTTTTCCAAGCTTTCCGCAAAATATACTCCCTGCTGCTTTTCCGCAGAAGAAAATCCCTTAGCAATCATCTGCTGCAGAAAGTGCTTCACATCATCATAATAACCATCAAGATTATAATAAATGCACGGCGCATGCAGCTGTCCCAGTGACATCTTGGACATAATCTCACTGGCCTCCTCCAGCGTCCCCACACCTCCGGGAAACGCAATGAAGGCATCGCCAAGCTCAATCAGCTTCGTCTTGCGCTCCGCCATATCCATGGCAACTATCAGCTGCGTCAGTCCTTCATATTGGTATGCTGCATCTATAAAAAACTGCGGCTCCACACCGATAACCTTACCACCTGCCTGCAGAACGCTTTGCGCCAGCACTCCCATCAGGCCAGTCTTGGAACCGCCATAAACCAACGTATTGCCATTCGCACCAATCCAGGTGCCCAGCTCTCTAACCGCTGCCATAAATTAAGGATCATTGCCTGTTGATGAGGCAAGATATACTGTTATATTCATGTTAAGACCTCCGAATATTGTTTAATCTAGTCTACCACCCTAAAAATACCCGTGCAAGCTATACGCAATATTTTTTTCCATCCTAACTGTTCATAGGTTGTCACGCTATCACTCCTTTTATGCTAATATTATTTATGAAATTAGCATGAAAATAAACAATGCTTGTGGAACATTAGGTCATAAACTTCATAGTTCAAACAGGGAGCCCTCTAAACAACAGATTATTGTTTTTTACTTGTTTTGAATCATTTTCCTTAATTCTTTCCAACTAACATATTCCCCACTAATTTTCCTGTGCAGCATTGCATGACAATTGGGACAAACTGGAATAAGGTCTTTTTTATAATCCACTATATATTCCTTATCTATTTCATGTAATGGAACGATATGATGAATATGAATAAAATTTTTTCCAATTTCTCCATACGTTTTTTCAAAATCCATTCCACAGACAAAACAACAATGCCCATTATATTCAATACATCTTTGCCTTGCAATTGAACTTCTCTCATATTTATTGACGAGAACCTGTTGAGTTGCACCCTGATAACATTTATCCATATTATCAGAATCAGGGAAAATATTATCCGAACTATACTCGTCCATATTACTATCAATATAATTTGCAAGAGTTTCACTTATTTTCACTGGTCCTTGTGGAGCGGCCTTCAATCCTATATCTATAAGATACGGCAAAGACAATTTATCAGAATCCACTTGAGAAATTAGTTTTAATCGTGCATATTTACCATTCAGTGCTTTGTCATGTTCTTCCCTAATGTGCCAAAACTCCGTATCATCTTGTATCTGCAAATAACTTAATGACTCTTTTATAACAACTGCTTTATACATAACTCTCATATACGGACGTGTACAATAAATATACACTTCATCACCAATTTGATAGTTTGCTCTTTGTCTCCAATCAATAAATCCCCATTTTTGAAATGCTGCAGCATGATCATACATTTTACCATTTGCAGAAATCATCCATTTCATAAAAATACCTCCACCTCTCTCTAGAATTTTTATTTCTTCTTATCTCACAGATAAATAACCATTTACTTTATTATAACACAATCCCAAAAAAACTATAAACTTCTCTCCTTTATTTTCAACTCTATTTTTGGCAATATCATGCCATACTTGGGTATGATATTTACTTAGATACCATCATGTCACTGATTTCTACTATCAGAAGGCATAGTATTTCTTTGCGGTAGATAGTACGTATTTCCTTGTTGGGAATACCGAGCCTACACAACTGCACTCTTTAAAAAGCTCATTCCCTTCTTTTTTACGCAAAAAACTTGAACAAAATTAACTCCATAAACTAAAATAAGGACTAGAATTCGAGTATTTTCTCCAATTCTAGTCCTTTTGCTTTTGTGTTATTTTCTGCATTAGTCCATTACTTGTGGTTGGGTCGACCTAGTCCAAATTTTGTGCTCGATTAAGACCTGGTACATTTTGTGGTTTCGCTAGTACATTCTTGTGCTCAAGCTAGTCCAAATCTTTGGGGCAACCTAGTACAACTTTTGTGGTCGTAGGCCAAAATACCCTGTTCAACAATAAGCAAAAATGGCTTGTACAGACTAAAATTTCTG
>OHEZ01000150.1_pt1 | contig 60790 bp, 75 predicted proteins | sample 1567391 | NCBI WGS metagenome assembly OHEZ01 (sample SAMEA3879518, study PRJEB24766) | human gut metagenome | biome: human-associated habitat; feature: feces | place: USA | collected 1985/1987
CCCGCCGGTCCCGCTGACACGCGCGTAGCCGCGGCAGTCACGGACGCGACCGGCACCGAGGACACCGTCACGACGCTCAACGCGCTGCTTGCGAACCTGCGCGCGGCAGGTCTGCTCGCAACCTAAGCAAAGGCGGTGCGGCGCACGCCGCGCCGCCATACATATAAAATAAGAAGGTGATCCCCATTTCCTACCGAATCTGTGTTTACGCCATCTGCAAAAATGAGTCGCAATTTGTTGAGCGTTTCATGGACTCCGCGGCCGAAGCGGACGACGTCTGTGTGCTCGACACTGGCTCGACGGACGATACGGTCAAAAAGCTGCGCGCCCGCGGCGCGCATGTTTCGCAGAAGATCATCGCGCCGTGGCGCTTTGACGCAGCGCGCAACGAATCGCTGACGCTCGTCCCAAAGACCGCCGACCTCTGCTGCTGCATCGACCTTGACGAACAGTTCCGCCCCGGCTGGCGCAAAAAGCTGGAGGAAGCGTGGCGGCCGGACACAACGCGCGCTCGTTACCGCTACACATGGAGCTTCCTCCCCGATGGGCGCGAGGGCTGCGTCTTCTGGGCGGATAAGATCCACAAAAACGGCTGCTACCGCTGGAAGGGCGCGGTGCATGAGGTGCTGGAATACACCGGCGAGGGTACAGAGCAGTTTGTTGACGCTGAGGGTGTGCAACTCGACCACCATCCCGACCCCAGCAAATCGCGCGGGCAGTATCTGCCGCTTCTGGAGCTTGCGGTGCGCGAAGAGCCGGACAACGACCGCAACCGCCACTACCTTGGGCGGGAATATATGTTTCGCGGCGAATGGGAGCGCGCCGTCGCCGTGCTGAAAGAGCACCTTGCGATGCCGCGTGCCGTCTGGCGCGATGAGCGCTGCGCCTCGATGCGCTACATCGCGCGCTGTCTGCGGCAGTTGGGGCGCGATGAAGAGGCCGCACTCTGGCTGCACCGCGCCGTTGCCGAAGCACCATATCTGCGCGAGCCGTACCTTGAATTCGCAGACCTGCTCTACGCGCAGAAGAACTGGTACGGCGTTATTTTTATGGTAAACCGCGCGCTCACGATCACGGAGCGGCCGCGCACCTACATCTGCGAACCCTTCGCCTGGGGAAGCTACCCCTACGACCTGCTCTCGCTCGCCTATGACCGCACGGGGCAGACGCAGCGCGCACTCAGCTGTGCGGAAAAGGCACTGTCCCTCGCGCCGCAGGATAGGCGGTTGCAGAAAAACTGCGCGCTGCTGCGGGTGAAATTGCAGGAGGAAAGTCGGATTTAGCGGCTTTCCCCCTGTTTTTTGTTGATTTTTCCGTCACTCTGTGATATTTTGTTAAAGATTATGGACTGGAGGTGAGGAAAATGGAGCTTTTGGGACATGAGGCGTATAATCTGCCCGAGCCGCGCGAGGGCGAATCGCCCGCGCCTGATCCCGACGCGGGCAAGCACGCGTTCGAGGTCTTCTGCGACTGCGTGGAGCTCGACGAACAGCTCGTCGCGTACCTCATCGACATTTTGAAGTGTGGGGACAAGGCCGCGTTCTACAAGCTCTCGCAGGTCACGACGCAGCTGGACCTCGACCCGCGCGAATTTCTCTACTGGCTCGCCCATCGCGAGGACTACGGTACGGACGACGAGCGCGCCTGCGCGGCCATCATCGACGCATGCTTTGCGCGCCTGTATGAAGAAAAGCAGGGTGAGCTTTTAGGCGCGCTGCTCTCGGGCGACCGGAAAACGTTCGAGTTCTTCCGCACGGAAGCGCCCGAGCTGCGCCAAGTTCCCGCCGCAACCTACGAATGGTACAGCCGCAACTATCTCGACCGCGACTATCCGCTGCGGTTTATTTTACGATGCAACGGCGTTGCATTTCCCGACACGCCGGAGGAGGAGAAATGAACAGAGATGAAATGTATTTGTCGCTCGGTGTGAGCGAAAAGGTGCTTGCCTTCGGCGAGGCCGTGCTTGAGGAGCTCAAGCCCCGCTTTGCCGAGATCGAGCAGATCGCCGAGCTCAACCAGGTGAAGGTCATCGCCGCGATGCAGGAAAACCGCGTGAACGCGACGCACTTTGCCGCCTCCACCGGCTACGGCTACGACGACGAGGGCCGCGACAACTTAGAGCGCGTGTACGCCAGCGCCTTCCACACCGAGGCCGCGCTCGTCCGCCCGCAGATCACCTGCGGCACGCACGCGCTGGCCATCGCGCTATCCGCCAATCTGCTGCCGGGCGATGAGCTGCTCGCCATCTCCGGCAAGCCCTACGACACGCTCGAAGAGGTCATCGGCATCCGCGAAAGCCCGTGCTCGCTCAAGGAGTACGGCGTTTCCTACGCGCAGGTCGACCTTCTCCCCGATGGCGGCTTTGATTTTCCTGCCATCGAGCGCGCGCTGAACGATAAGACCAAGCTCATCCACATTCAGCGCTCCAAGGGCTACTGCCCGCGCCCGACGATCTCCGTCGACGCCATCGGCGAAGCCGTTGCCTTCTGCAAGAAGCTGCGCCCCGATGTTGTCATCATGGTCGACAACTGCTACGGTGAATTTGTCGAGGCGAACGAGCCGAGCGACTTCGGCGCGGATATGATCGTCGGCAGTCTCATCAAGAATCCCGGCGGCGGTCTTGCCCCCATCGGCGGCTACATCTGCGGCACGCAGCAGTGCGTGGATCGCTGCGCCTACCGCCTCTCCGCCCCCGGACTCGGGCAGGAGGTCGGCGCGAACCTTGGTCTCATGCCCGCGCTGTACCAGGGTTTCTTCCTTGCGCCCAACGTCGTCTCCGGCGCGGTCAAGGGCGCAGTGTTTGTCGCGGCGTGCTATGAAAAGCTCGGCTTCACGGTCGTCCCCTCCTCCAAGGAGACGCGCCACGACATCATCCAGTGCGTCGAGCTTGGCTCGGCCGAGGGTATGGTCGCCTTCTGCAAGGGCATTCAGGCTGCCGCCGCGGTGGACAGCTACGTTGACCCCGTGCCCGCGCCGATGCCGGGCTATGATTCCGACGTCATCATGGCGGCGGGCGCATTCGTGCAGGGCAGCTCCATTGAGCTCTCCGCCGACGGCCCCGTGCGCGAACCCTACGCCGTCTACTATCAGGGCGGCCTCACCTGGTACCACGCCAAGCTTGGCGTGCTGCTGTCGCTGCAAAAAATGCTCGACGCCGGACTCATCACCCTGCCGTAACGAAAATCCCCCCTTCGAAAAGGATACCGCTTTTATATATATGCTCATTCGTAGAACACCGCTGACGAACCGGCATTTTCGCCGCCGTCCGCCCCCGCGTACTGTTTGTTTTTTCATCTGACCAAAAAATCCAACAGAACAAAGGAGTTTAACAATTCAATATGTGGTTCTGGCTTTCTCTGATCGCACTGCTCTGCTGGAGCGGCAGCGACCTCTTTTCCAAGATCGGCTGCCAAGGTGAGGACGATCACCTCGCCCACCTCAAGATGGTCATCGCCGTCGGTACGGTGATGGGTCTTCACGCCGCTTACGAGATCTTCATCGGTGGCACGGAGATCAGCTTTTCCATCATTCTGACGTATCTGCCCGTGTCGCTGCTGTACATCGGCTCGATGACATTCGGATACCTTGGACTGCGCTACATCGAACTGTCCGTTTCCTCCCCAATCTGCAACTCCTCCGGTGCGCTCGTCGCCGTGATGACGCTGCTCTTCCTCGGCGGCGAGGACTACTCCCCGCTCGCCATCGGCGCGATCATCCTCGTCTGCGTGGGCGCGATCGGCCTCGGTGTGGTCGACGCCACAGAGGACCCCGAGCTGCGCGCCGCCCGTCAGGCCGAGGGCAACCGCAAGTATTCCAAGAGCTTTCTGGCTCTTGCCCTGCCGGTCGCCTACTGCCTGCTCGATGCCGCCGGCACCTTTGCTGATAACCGCGTGCTCGAAACGCTGAATGAGGGCAGCGCAAACGTCGCCTACGAGCTGACGTTCCTGTTTGCCGCCGTTCTGTGCTTTATCTACGTGGTCTTCATCAAGAAGGATCGCCTGCTGCCCAAGCGCGAAGCGCCGAAGTACATCGGCGCCATCTGCGAAACGGCCGGTCAGTTCGCCTACATCTATGCCATCGCCGATACGGAACATCTTGCGATGTCCGCGCCGATCATCAGCTCCTACTGCGCGGCAAGCGTGCTGTGGAGCCGGCTCTTCCTCAAGGAAAAGCTCTCGTGGAAGCATTACCTGATGATCCTGTTTGTTGTTATCGGCATTGCCGTGATGGGTGTGTTCGACATTTGATCTTTATGCATAAAAAAGAGTGTTCTCGCCTTGGCGGGAACACTCTTTTTTCTCTTTTTCAAGCCTTCTTGACGGGGTGGCGGAGAACGGTCTTCCGCTTTTCCGCCGCGACACGGCGCGGGTCGGAGAGATAGATCTCGTGGTGCAGGCGGACGTCGTTCAGGTCGTTTTCATACCCGTTTTCGCGCAGAAATGCGTCCATCCTCGCAACGGACTCCGGTTCATCATCGAACGAACCCACGTGCATGATCTGCACGCAGAGCCCCTCGTCGACGGCCAGAAATTCCGCTTTCGAGCAGTCGAGCTTTTTCTTCTTTGCTGCCGCCTCGACCGCCCAGTCGAAGTCCGCTTTCGTGACGAAATCCGGCAGGCGCAGGACAGAGATCCAGCGAAAATCCGATTTTCGGCCGTAGTCGATCGTCTCCGTGTCCGGCATCTGCCAGAAACCCTCAAGCGGCGGCACGACATAGTCGAAAAAGCCGTCGATCTCGTGTCCCGCGCGCTTGCTCATTTTGAGCGAATAGGCCACGGCGTAGAGAACACCGATGGCGCGCTGATACGCACCGTTTTCCTCGTTCGGGTCACCTTGCCCTCGCACAGCGATATAGTTCGCGCGCGGCACGGTGACAATCTCCGGTTTTGCCTTCGGCAGGTAAAATTCTTTATATTCTTTTTTGAAGTCAAAGGGCATGGCTTCTTCCTCCTCACTCCAGCGGGATATCCAGCACGCTGACGCCGCGCCTGAAGGCGTATTCGATCGTCGAGCGCGTGCCGCCGCGCGCGCCGTCGTTCACGGCGATCAGCAGGCTCGCGTGGTCGACCATGTAGCGGTTGCGCCGCTGCATGCAGCCCGGCGTGTAGCTCTGCTGCACCATTGTTTCATAGTCGCAGCGCCGCAAAATCTCGCGGTAGCGCGATCGCTGCGCTTCGCTCCAGCCGTCCGCCTGCGTAGGGCAGGGGATCGCTGCTTCGAGTGTGACGTGCGGGTAGTGCTTTTTCAGCGCGAGCACGGTTTCTGCAAAGTAGAGGTCGCAGCCCTCGGCCATGCCACAGATAAAATGCTCCATTCCCTCGTGAATGGCACTCTCCACCGCCGCGCGCAGCTTTGCCTTGAGCGCAACGCAGCGAAGGTCGTTTTCATTTTCCCCCCAGGGCAGTTTTCCCGGCCGATGGCCGGTAAACGCGCAGGAACAGGGCTTTCCCCGCATTGGCATCGCCTCCCATTCTTTTTCCATTATAGAACATTCGTTCGCCTTTGTAAAGCATTTCCCTCTTGACAAACTGAAAATTTGTCGTATACTCAAGCTATCAACTGAATCACTTGTCTTCGAGGCGGGGTGAAACTCCCCACCGGCGGTTACAGTCCGCAAGCGGTATTTTTTTATCGCACGAACCGGTGAAATTCCGGTACCGACGGTCACAGTCCGGATGAGAGAAGATGTGCTGCGCGCGATCTACCACGCAATTTTCACGCTCTTTGGCGTCATGCACCTTGGAAGACTTGTTCTTTCAGGGGAAATGACAAAAAGGAGTGTATTTTTATGTCCGAATCCAATGCCAGCGCCATCCCCACCCCCCGCGCGGTCAGCCGCACCCACAAGCTCACGGTGACCGCCATGCTCTCGACCGTCGCGTTCCTGCTGATGTTCATCGAGTTCCCGATCCCCGCGCTCATCCCCGCCTTCGTCAAGCTCGACATCTCCGATCTCCCCGAACTGCTTGCGGCGTTCTCGCTCGGCCCCGTCTACGGCGTCGTTGTAACGCTGCTCAAAAATGTGCTGTTCTCCGTGCTGCACGGCACGTCTTCCGCCTATGTGGGAGAGCTGTTCAACTTTATCATGGGCAGCGTATTTTCCTTCACCGCAGGCTTCATCTATCAGAAAAAGAAGTCCCGCAAGAGCGCGCTCGTCGGTGCGCTCACCGGCGCGCTGCTGATGGCAGTGCTGTCCGTCCCCTTCAACTTCTTTGTGGTCTATCCCGCCTATGTTGTGTGCTACAATCTGCCGCTCGAGGCGATCATCGGCATGTATCAGGCCATTCGTCCCTCGACCAACGGTCTTCTTGAGTGCCTGATGGTCTTTAACATGCCCTTCACCTTCGCCAAGGGTATGATCGACGTGGCGCTGTGCTTCCTCATCTACAAGCCGCTCTCCCCGCTGCTGCACAAATAAGGAAGCTGCCAAATCTGAAAAAGGAGATACCAATCCATGGCGTTTGACTGGGGCATTCTGCACTGGATCCAAAACACGATCGCCTGCCCGTTTCTGGACGCTGTGGTGCCGAAGCTCACGATGCTCGGCAACGCTGGCATCATCTGGATCCTCGCAGGCGTTCTCCTGCTGTGCACAAAAAAATACCGCCGTCAGGGCGCGCTCGTGCTGATGGGACTCCTTGCGGGACTGCTCGTCGGAAATGTTGCGCTCAAGCATCTCGTCGCGCGCTCGCGGCCCTGTTGGCTCGATCCATCCGTGCGGCTGCTGATCGCCTCACCGACGGATTATTCCTTCCCCTCGGGGCACACGCTGTCCTCGACGATTGCCGCAACGATCCTGACGAAGACCGACAGGCGCTTCGGCTATGCGGCCATTCCGCTCGCGGTGCTCATCGCACTCTCCCGCCTGTATCTTTATGTTCACTTCCCGAGCGACGTGCTGATCGCTGCACTGCTGGGGCTGCTCATCGGCGAGCTGACCTTCCGCTACGGCGGCAGGCTCCTTGATAAGCTGCCGCATAAAATCGCATAAAAGAAGAACCGCTTACCGAGTAAGCGGTTCTTCTTTTATTCTTTTCTTGCCGCAAGGAAAAGGTTCGGCGGCGCAGGAAACAGGCTCTCCCTCGCCAGCACGGAAAATCCCGCGTTGGCGACTTCCCTTTCCAGCGATCGCATCGTATCGAAAGAAACATAGGGCCGCTTGCCGGTCTTGTACTCGAACCATTTCGTCATGCGCTCGCGCGTGATGCCCTCGCCCAAGCAATCCGACACCAGAAGTAGCATTCCCTGCGGTTTGAGCAGCGCGCGGATGCGCGCAAGCGCCGCGGCACGATCCTTGATGTAAAGCAGCACATTGCAGGCCATCACCGCGTCAAAGCTCTCCTCCGCAAGGCAGGTATCAAACAGATCCGTCTGCGTAACGGTCACATTCTCCATCCCCTGCGCTTCGGTTTTTTCCTGCGCGCGGCGCACCATTTCGCCGGAAACGTCGATCGCGCGCACGGACTTGACCGCGGGCGCGACCGCCAGCGTCACGATCCCCGTTCCGCAGGCAAAGTCCAACACAGTGTCCGTCGGCTTGAGATATTGTTTGAAGCGATCCGCCGTCATTTCATAGGCTTTCGCATAACTGGCGCCGACTTGCGCATCGTAATTCTGCGCGCGGCCGTCCCAAAATTCACTCACCGTCGGCATACTGTTGTTTCTCTCTTTCTCGTTTTGTTCAGGTGTTTGCTTTTCCGCCCTTGCATACCACGCGGACCCCGTCACTGTGTGTAAGATAGGCCATCGGGCCATAGGCCTTGATGCCAAACTCCAGCACGTCGCCGACGTGGATCTTGTCCTTCACATTCTCAACGTCGAGGATCGTGTGGTCGGACGAGGCACCGATAACCTCAACGCCCTCCATGCGCGGCACAAGGTCAAAGCAGTTGCCGTAGTCCACGCGCCCCATGGCAACGATCGCACGGCGGCGAATGCCGCGGTCTTCATAATGCCCCACCTCGCCGAAGGCATTTACACCCAACTCACCGACCGGAAAGCTCGGTTTGTCGCGGCACTCGATAACCTCAGCCTTAATCGTTAGCACGTCCTTATGTAAGAAATCAGGGGAGAAATTGTCTGACTCGCCAAGCAGTCCGATCTCACCAAAGCGCAGCAGGTTGATGCGGTAAGGCATCGTGCCGTTCAAAGCCATATAGGCAGAGGTCGACGCGCCGCCGCTGACGTAATCAAGCGGCCTGCCGATCTCGCTCTCAATGTCCGCCGCCAAGCTGACGAGCGCCTGCATATTTCGCTTGGTCGGCACAACGGAGCCGTAGCAGCTCAAGTTCACGCCCACGCCCGCAAGGCGCAGGTTTTTGAGCTTATTTTCCACCTCAAGTGCAGCGTCCAGCGCGTCCTCTTCATTCCAGAAGCCCTCGCGCAGATCGCCGAGGTCCATCATCAGGATCACTTCATGTATTTTATTCTGCCGCTTCGCCTCTTCGTTGAGTGCGCGCAGCACGGTGATGTCACTTTGCAGGCTGATGTCGCTCAGCTCCACCACGTCCGGAAGCTCCGAAAGCATGGGAATGCGAATGAGCATCAGCGGTTTTTTGGTGAGTCCCGCCTCGCGCATGATGCGCAGCTGACTCACGCGCGACGTGGCAATAAACTTCACGCCGCTTTCTTCATAAACGCGCACGATCTCAGGCAGTGCGGACACTGCCTTCACGACGCCGGCGACCTCGATGAGAGAATCATGGCAGCGCTCTACGAGCGCTGCCAGATTCTCTGCCAATAGATCGAGATCGAATTCCACACAGGGATACAGATTCCGATTCATTGTCATAATTGTATTTCCTTATTAAGAGGTTTGCGTACTGTTTGGGATTATGTTTCTGTCAGGTGCTCACTTCGCAGCCTTCTTAGCCTTCTTGAAGGGCTTACCGGCAAGATCCTTGAGCGTCCAGCCGATCAGCACGCACAGCCAGTTGATGATGGGCATGAGCCAGTTGAAGATGGCCCAGGGACCGTAACCGCCGGCGCCCCAAGGAGCGATGTTCAGGGTATCCTTAATGAACACACCGCAGGTGTTCCAGGGGATCAGAGCGGAGGTAACGGTACCGGCGCCCTCAAGAGCAGAGGACAGAACCGCCGGGTGCACGCCCATCTTGTGATACTCCTCGGCATACATACGGCCGGGAACCACGATGGAGATGTACTGCTCGGGCATGGTGGCGTTGGAGAGAACGCAGGTCACTTCGGTCAGGCCAACGAGAGCCGCAGGGCCCTTGGCAAACTTCTTGAGGGAGTTGACGATGACCTCGAGCTGGTGGGTCTCCTCCATGATACCGCCGAACATCATGGCGATGATCGTCATGGAGACGGAGGACATCATACCCATGATACCGCCGCTTTCCAGGAGTCTTGTCATGGTGTAGCTCGTTTCGGGAGAAAGACTGGCTTCGAACATGGCGAGCGCTTCGTCGGAGAAGTAGTAGCCGTTCTTACCATAATCGAAGATGGTACCAAGCGTGCAGGCCTCAGGCTGGAAGATGAGACCCAGAATGGCACCGACAACAATACCGAGGGTAATGCCGGGGATCGCGGGAACCTTCAGGGCAACTGCCACGATAACGACGACCGGAGGCAGGAGTAGCACAGGGTTGATGTTGAAGATACCGCCCTCCGCAGCGTTCAGCGCGTTGGAGAACTCAATCACGCGGGACATATCTGCGTCGCCGCCGTGATACTGCACAGCACCGAGGACGCCAAAGAATACCAAGGTAATGCCATAAGTAATCGCAGTGGGCAGGATCATGGCCTTGACGTGGGTGATCACGTCCGTACCGGCCATGGCGGGAGCAAGGTTCGTCGTATCGGACAGCGGGCTCATCTTATCGCCGAAGTAGGCGCCGGAGAGAACCGCACCGGCGGTCATGCCGGGGCTCATGCCGAGGCCGAAGCCGATACCCATCAGGGCAACGCCCATCGTACCCATCGTGCCCCAGGAGGTGCCGGTGGCGAGTGAGGTGATGGAGCAGATCAGAACGCAGGCAATGAAGAAGATCGCGGGTTTCAGGACTTTCAGGCCATAGTAAATCATGGTAGGCACAACGCCCGCATTGATCCACACGCCGATCAGGATACCGACGATGATCAAGATGCAGATGGACTGCAATGCTTTGTAGATGCTGTCCATCATGGACTTTTCAACTTCATCCCACTTGTAGCCGAGATGCAGTGCCATGATCGCGGCAGCCATCACGCCGACAAACATGGGTACATGCGGGTCGACACCAAAGATGATAATACCGACCGCCAGAGCGGCGACCAGAACTGCCAGTGTCAACAGGGCTTCCCCTAGTTTGGGCATTCTCTTTTCCTTACTCATAGTGTTACCAACCTTTCGAAATTTTGGGGGTCACTTTGCTACTTGCATGGATATCTATGCACATACTTTAGCACAGTATCGCAAAAATAGCAAGTTGTTTTTGAATGGTGAACGCAGTTTTACGGTAATGCCTTTTCTTCTTCAATTCTCGTGGTATCTACCAATGCAGATCTTGGATAGCACTCCTCCTTTTAATTTTACAGCAGCACAACACATAAGGGTGGGATTGCACTCTGCAAAATGCAGAAAATACCTCGCTCTCCGGCCCACCGATCCCCCATCGGCAGGCCGGGGATGAGGTCGTGTATACTTTCCGGCACAGCACGGGTAAATACCCGTGCCATGCCAGCCTCGCAGGCAAGAAATGCGAGGATCGTATCCTGTTTTTACCAGCCGAGCTTGGTCATGGCATCATCGACTGCCTTGATGACGATGTCAATTTCCTTCTCGGTAACGATCAGCGGCGGGACAAAGCGCAGCACGTTGCCGTTGGTGTTGTTGATGAGAACGTTGCTGTCCTTGAAGCACAGGTCGACAACGGGCTGGCCGCTGGGATGATTGAGCTGGATACCGTCGATCAGGCCGAGGCCGCGGATCTCGTTGACCGCGTCGGGGTGGTTCTTCTCGATGACCTTGTGCATCTGGTCACGGAAGTACTCGCCCATCTTGCGGGAGTTCTCGATGACGCCGTCGTTGATCATCACGTCGAGCGTGGTGGCAGCGAGCGCGCAGGCGAGAGGACCGCCGGCGAAGGTGGAGCCGTGGGTGCCGGGCGTCAGGGTCTTGGCAGCCTCGCCGCGGGCGCAGACAGCACCGATGGGCACGCCGGAACCGAGAGCCTTTGCCATGGAGCAGGTATCGGGCTCCACGCCGTAGTTCTGGTGCGCGAAGAGCTTGCCGGTACGGCCGGAACCGACCTGAACCTCGTCGAACATGAGGAGGATGCCCTTCTCGTCGCACAGGTCACGCAGGCCCTGCAGGAACTCCTGGGAAGCGGGACGCACGCCGCCCTCGCCCTGAACGGGCTCGGTCAGGATCGCGCAGACGTACTCGTCCATGATGTCCTTGACGGACTGGAGGTTGTTGAACTCGGCATAGCGGAAGCCGGAGGGCAGGGGCTCGAAGTAGCGATGGACCGCATACTGGCCGGTGGCCGTGCAGGTCGCGAGGGTACGGCCGTGGAAGGAGTTCTTCATCGTGATGACGACGAAACGCTCGGGGTGGCCGTGATCCTTGGCATACTTACGGGCGAGCTTGATCTGGCCTTCGTTGGCCTCAGCGCCGGAGTTGGCGAACAGAACCTTGTCGAAGCAGCTGTTTTCGACGATGAGCTTCGCGGTCTGGACGGCGGGCTCGTTGTAGAAGTAGTTGGAGCAGTGCAGGATCGTGTGGGCGCGCTCTTCGAGGCACTTGACGATCGCGGGATGGCAGTGACCGAGACCGTTGACGGCGATACCGCCGATGAAGTCGAGGTACTTGTTGCCGTCCTTATCGAAGACGTAAGCGCCTTCGCCGCGCTCGATGGAAAGGGGCATACGGACGTGGTTGCCATAGAGGTACTTGTCGCCATTCTCGATGACTTCGGCGTTGGTCTTGAACTTTTCGATCATTGTATATGTCCTCCTATAATAAATTGGGTGTATGTTTTACCATTTGATGCCGACACTCGGCTGTGCGGTACCGATCGTGGTACCGGTGCCCTCATCGGTGAAGGCCTCGTAGAGCACGGAGTGGGGCTTGCGGCCGTCGATGATGTTGACGCTCGTCACGCCCTCTTCGATGGCCTGCACGCAGCAGTCGACCTTCGGGAGCATGCCGCCGGCGATCGTGCCCTTATCCTTGAGCGCCTTCACGTCCTGAATGTTCAGGTAGCTGATAACGTCACGGACCTTGATGTCATTGCACAGACCCTCGATATCAGTGAGGATCACGAGCTTCTCAGCGCCGAGCGCAGAGGCAAGCTTGCCTGCGGCGGTGTCGCCGTTGATGTTGAAGGTGTGACCCTGACCATCGGTTCCGACGGGAGCGACAACAGGGATATAACCCGCGTCGAGCATGGCGAAGATGGGCTTGGGGTCGACGTAATCCACATCGCCGACGTAGCCGTGCACCTCGTCGCGCTGGTGGCAGTGATAGATGTCACCGCTGACGCCGGAGAGACCGACCGCCTTGCCGCCGAGCTTGTTGATGAAGCCGACGAGCTCGGTGTTCACCTGACCGACGAGCACCATCTCGACAACACGCATGATGTCGGCAGAGGTGTAGCGCAGACCGTCGATGAATTCGACAGGAATGTCAAGCTTTTCGAGCATCTTGTTGATGCCGGGGCCGCCGCCGTGGCTCAGCACCGGCTTCATGCCGAGGAGCTTGAGCAGCACCACGTCGTGCATGACGGCGTCCTTGAGCTCTTCGTTGATCATGGCGTTGCCGCCGTACTTGATAACGATGATCTTGCCCTGATATTTCTGCAGGTAAGGCATCGCCTCCATCAGAGTTTCGACCTTGTTTGCGATATCGCTCATGGGTGTGCCCTCCTTCGAAAATTAGGTGCGGTAGTCGCCGTTGATCTTGACGTAATCGTAAGTGAGGTCGCAGCCCCAGGCCTTGGCCTCGCCGTCGCCCTGATAGAAGCGGACGATAACGGTGATGTCATGCTCGGTGAGCACCTTCTTGGCGAGCTCTTCGCTGAAGTCGGCGCCGAAGCCGTCCTTCATGACCTGCACCTCGCCGGCAGCGCTCTTGATGATGCAGTCGGCACGGGTCGGGTCAACGTCTGCGCCCGAGTAACCGGCAGCGGCCATGATGCGGCCCCAGTTGGCGTCGCGGCCAAAGACGGCAGCCTTGAAGAGCATGGAGCCCGCGATGGACTTGGCGACCAGGCGTGCGTCGTGCTCAGTGGGAAGGCCATAGGCCTCGACTTCGATGAGGTGGGTCGCGCCTTCGCCGTCGGAAGCGACGCGGCGAGCCATATCGGTGCAGATGGCGAGAACGAGGTCGGCCATCGCCTTCTTGTCTTCTTCGGTCTTGATCTCAACGCCGGAGGCGCCGTTGGCCAGCAGGAAGATGGAGTCGTTGGTAGAGGTGTCGCCGTCGACGGTGCACATGTTGAAGCTCTTATCCACTGCTGCGGAGAGCATCTTCTGAAGATCCGCGGGGTCAGCCTTGGCATCGGTCGTCACATAGACGAGCATGGTCGCCATATTGGGATGGATCATGCCAGAACCCTTGGCCATCGCACCGATCTTCACCGTGCCGGTGGAGAGCTGCAGCTCATAGGCGCACTCCTTGCGGACGGTATCGGTGGTCATGATGGCGTAAGCAGCCTCGGAACCGTTCTCCTTGGCGAGCTTGCCGGGAATGATCTCGCGGATGCCCTGGAGCACCTTGTCGACCGGAAGTCTCTGGCCGATGACGCCGGTAGAGCAGACGAACACTTCGTCCTCGCCGAGGCCGAGCAGCTTTTCCGCCTCGCGCTCAACGGTGCGGGCGTCTTCGATGCCCTGCTTACCGGTAGCGGCGTTGGCATTGCCGGAGTTGATGACGACAGCACGAGCCTTGCCCTTTTTCAGGATCTCACGGTCGAGAATGACCGGAGCGGCGCAGAACTTGTTCGTGGTGAAGCAGGCCGCGCAGGAGCAGGGCAGATCAGAGTAAAGGACGGCGACGTCGGGCTTCTTGTTCTCACGCTTTTTGATGGCGGTATAGGTAGCACCTGCGGTGAAGCCCTGCGGCGTGGTCACGCCGCCCTCGATCTTTTTCAGATTGGACATGTGGGGGATCTCCTCTCTTATATGTTAGTTTAACAGCACTCTTGCCAAAATCGGGTCGAAACTCGTCGAACCGGAAATTACGGATACATCGGGGGCATCATGAGGCCGGTGGTCTCGGGCAGGCCCATGATGAGGTTCATGTTCTGAATGGCCTGGCCGGCAGCGCCCTTGCCGATATTGTCGATCACAGAGGAGACGATCAGGCGGTGGGTGCGGGCGTCAAAGGTCGGGGTCATCTCGCAGAAGTTCGTGCCGTAGACCCACTTGGTCTGGACGGGCATGCTGGCCGGGAAGACCTTGACGAAGGGCTCGTCCTTGTAGAACTCCTTGTACATCTCGTAGACTTCCTCGTTGGTGTAGTCCTTGTCGCAGGTGGCATAGATGGTGACCTCGATACCGCGAACCTGGGGCAGGAGATGCGGCTGGAAGTTGATGTACTGCCAGGTCTCGGGCTTCATCAGATCCTTGCCGGTGATGTAGGCGATGTTCTGCTCGATCTCGGGCGTGTGGCGGTGGCCGCCGCCGAGGGCGTAAGCGCAGAAGTTGTTCTCCGCCTCGGTGAGGAGCTTGTTGAGGGCGGGACGACGGCCTGCGCCGGTGTAGCCACTCTTGGCATCGATGACGATGGTATTGTCAACGATGTGACCGGCCTTGAGCATCGGCTGAAGGCCGAGGGTGGAGGCGGTGGGATAGCAGCCGGGGTTGGCGATGAGCTTCTTGCCCTTGGCAAGATCACGCATGACCTCGGGGATGCAGTAAACAGCGTCGTGGGTCATCTTGGCGTCGGGGTGCTTCTGGCCGTACCACTTCTCCCAGACGTCGACATCGCGGAAGCGGATATCGGCGCCGATATCGATGATGGCGCAGTCCTCGGCGAGCACGATCTCCGCCCACTTGGCCACGTCGCCAGAGGGGACCTGGATCATGATGACATCGCTCTTCTTCGCGGTCTCGCGGACGTTCTCCTCCGTGAGGTCCATGATGACCTGATCATAGAAGCCGCGCAGAGCGGGATGATGCGTGGAGATGGCATCGCCAGCGCCGTAGGTATCGAGCACATTAACAAGCTCGCCCTCGTGGTGGTTGACCATCATGCGGAGCACTTCGCCGCAAACATAACCGGTAGCACCGATGCAGGAATAATGGATCATGTCTGTTTTCCTCCTTGTTGATTCGACATTTTGTCTGACAATTTTGTACTGCTTGGAAAATCCCGTGTGTAGGCATTGAATTTTCTTTGGTGATATTGTATAATCCAAAAGCAGTTTTGAAAAGCGAATATATTTTTATATGCGCATTCCAAAATGGAATCTTTGAGATATTGTTGATTATTGAGGGCATTTATAATGAGTATTCGTAAATATATTGCCTATCTCCGCACTGTGGAGACCGGCAGCATCACTCAGGCGGCGAACGAATTGGGCTATACACAGTCCGCCGTGAGCAAGATGATCTCCGACCTTGAGCAGGACTGGCAGGTCAAGCTCCTCACGCGCAACCACTCCGGCATCGAGATCTCCTCCGACGGCATGGTGCTCCTGCCCACGATCCGCGAGATCGTCAAGGACTACGAGGACCTCAACTTTGCCGTGTCCGAGCTGCACGGCGTGCAGTCCGGCACGCTGCGCCTCGGCTGCTTCACGAGCCTCGCCGTCAGTTTGCTGCCGGAAATGCTGAAGGACTTCCACCAGACGTACCCCAACATTCAGATCCAGCTGATGACTGGCGAGTATTATGAAATTTCCGAATGGCTGCGCCGCGGCGCGATCGACTGCGGCTTTCTTGCCATCCCCGCCTCCAACGACTTTGAGACGACGCCCATCCTGCACGACACGATGGTCGCCATTCTCCCAAAGGATCACCCGATGGCGGACGCGTCCGTCTTCCCGCTCGAGCAGCTGCCGCACGAGAACTTCGTGCGCCTGATGGAGATCGAAGACTACGAATTCAACCGCCTGCTCGACCAGTGCAATATCCACCCTGAGATCACCTATGATACAACAAGCGATTTTGCCCTCCTTTCCATGGTCGAAGCGGGACTCGGTGTGAGCATCGTCCACAGCCTGATGCTCAAGCCCGAGCGCTATCATGTCGCCGTGCTGCCGCTCAATGTCAAGCAGTCGCGCGAGATCGGCATTGCGGTCAAAAAGGGCTTCCTGCCCTCGACCATCACGCAGCTTTTCCTTCAGCACGTGATCGACTACACGCGCAGCATCGATGAGAACAGCGCCAGACGGTGATCGAACTGTCAATTTTGGGGAAAACTCGTCTTTCCAACCGCAGGTTGGAACAAACAGCCGTCGGTTCAACCACCGCGCCATTGCCAAACCGGCCTCCCGCCCCTATACTGAGCCCATACCGGTGACCCAAAAAGGCCGTGGCCGAACACACAGGGCAAAGAAAACTGAGCACACGAAAGAGAGGTTAGACAATTGGAAGAACTGACAATGGGCGCGCGTATCTCGGCGCACCGCAAAAATAAAGGACTCACGCAGGAGGCACTGGCAAACACTCTCGGCGTGAGCAATCAGGCCGTTTCCAAATGGGAGAGCGATGTCTGCTGTCCCGACATCGCGCTGCTGCCGCAGCTTGTCGACGCGCTGGAGATGACGCTCGATGAGCTCTTCGGCCGCGAGAGCAAGGCGGCCATCGCAAACGATCAAATCCTGCCCGTGGCGGCGGAACTGCCGTGGGAAGATGACGACAGCATCCACGCCGTGCTCTTTCAGGGACACCGGCTGCTCCAGCCGAAGGAGGGCAGCCTCTTCCGCCGTGATAAATACGACGAAATTCGCAAGAGCGTCGAGCTGCACTTTTCCGGCACGGCGCAGGATATTTACAGTGACTTTTCCGTCGTCTGTACGAATTCGATGATTCAAGGAAGTGTGAGAGCCGGCGACGGCGTCACCTGCACCGATGTTGGCGGCGATGTATCCGCAGGAGACAGCGTGACCTGCGGCAGCGTCGGCGGCGACGTGCAGGCGGGCGACGGCGTCACCTGCTCCGGCAACGTCATGGGCAATGTCCGCGCGGGCGACAGCGTCAGCTGCGGCAGCGTCGGCGGCAACGTGCAGGCAAGCGACAGCGTGCGCTGCGGCGATGTGCAGGGCAACGTCCGCGCAAGCGACAGTGTGCATTGCAGTACCGTCGTCGGCGATGTGAACGCCGACAGCGTCCGCTTCACAAAGGACGGTAAAGGCTTTTCCTTCACCACCCGCTGAAGCAGCGCGAAAGCGCGGCACCCTGACCGGCGCCGCGCTTTTTTCCTTGTCATCCCCCGCCTTTTGTGTTACGATATGCTTGAGAAAGAAAAAGGTGGGAGCATCATGGAAAATACCTTCAAGAGTTCCGTCTTCGGCGGCTTCAACCGCGATGACGTGATCCGCTATATCGAAAAAACCGCGCTCGAGAGCAAGCAGCAGATCGAGTCTCTCGAGCAGGAGAGCGACGGCCTTTGCCGCGAGAATGCAGAGCTTCGCGATAAGCTTGCCGCCGCCGAGCGCGAGCGTGACAAGCTCGCAGAGTCCTACGACACTGCGTCCGGCGCGCAGGAAGCTCTCAAAAAAGGACTGACCGCCGCGCAGGAAACCATCACCGAGCTGCGCGCGCAGCTTGAAGAGAGCGCACAGCGAGCCGCCTTCGCGCAGAAGGAGCACGAGCGCCTGCGCGAGGCGCAGAAGGCCGAGCACGAGCGTGAGATGCAGAAACTGCAAGCAGAACTTGAGACGCTGCGCGCGCAGGCCGAAGAATACGGCCGCGTGAAGGCGCACATCGCCGACATTGAGCTTTCCGCCCGCGAGCGGGCCGACGCGCTCGACGCCGCTACGCGCGCCAAATTGCAATCGCGCATCGCCGCCTGCACGCAGCAGTGCGCGCGGGTGCTTGCAACGCTCGGCAATACCTGTGAGAGCGTTTCGACCGCGCTGCGCCACGCAGACGCCGCCGTGTCGCAGCTGCCCGGCGCGTTCACCACGCTGGAAGGCCAGCTCGACGAGCTTAAAAAGTTCGAGCAGTAACAAAAAACGCAAAAGGAGTGCGTTCCCGACGGGAACGCACTCTTTCTTTATGATAAAGCTGCGTACTGGTCAAAAAGCTCTGCAAATTCTTCTAAACGGTCGCGCAGGTCTTCGCCCGCCGCGGTGCGAAAGTAGAGCACCTCTCCCCCGCGGCGCAGGATAAGAAACTGCGTATCTCCGGAAGGATCGTTTGCATAGCACGCCTCGTCAAAGCTGTCGAGCGAAAGCGTCTGCGCGCCGCCGCCCATAAAATAGTCCCGCAGCTCACGCGTCAGAGGCTTTGCCAGCGCAGAAATGCGCGGGGCGTAGAAGTCTACCTCTGTGCTCAGCTGCTCCCAGCCGTCGATCATTCCCGCATACGGCGTTTCGCCGACAGAATACACATGCCCGCCGAGCGGCGTCGAAAGATCGCGCTGATAGCACCAGTCAAACGGATCGCCGCCGAGCTCTTCGGCGCGAAGATAGGGCAGCGTCGGCTCGTCATACGCTTCGCTGTAAGGTGAGCCGCTCCCCACTGAAACGATCAGCATGAGCGGCAGCACGCTCATCACGATGGCGAACAGCCGATTCAACCTCGCCCAGCGGTTACGCTGCATCTTTTCCGTGCGCTCGCACGCCTCCATCGCGCGCTTGAGCGTCCACATCTCGTTTCTCTCCTTTGCCTCGCTCAGGATACCGAGGATACTGCCTAAGATAATGGACACAAACTGAATGACCTCGCTCTTTTCCATCGTGAGGAACGACATCACCGGGAGACTCAAGGCACTAAAAAGGAAATAGACGAGCCAGATGTCCACCACCAGGAAGATCATCGGCAGGAAATAGCTGCGGCGCAGCTTTTTGCGCAGCCGCCGGTAGCCGTAGCTATCCGTGCAGGGGCGCGGCGAGGGCGCACGCGCACTCATACCTCCGCGCCAGATATAAAAGATGCCGTCCTTCGTCCGGCAGACATAGTCCCAGCCCATCTGGGCGCGTGTTTCGCGCGTCCGCTTGTCGGGGTCGTCATCGTCCAGCGCGGGTTCGAGGTGATAGCGGCATTCGCACGGCTCACCGATCACAAATTCATCTCCGCGCAGGAGCAGCTTACCCTCCGCCGCGCGCTCGGAAAGCCATTGCTCGATGCCGCGCGGATCGTAGGCGCTGACCTTGAAGTGAATGCTCTTGGTCTTGGGCTCGTCGGCTTCGGCCGCCGTGGTCTCGTTCTTCTCCGGAAACTCCGCTGCTTCGTGCAGGTTTTCGTCCATCTGCGTCCACTCCCCCCTTTTTCTCTATGCAGAGTATAGAGGAGCGCGCGGGTTTTTTCAAGCAAGTTCAGCGAGCATTGGGAAAAAGTGCGCGCAAGTTTGGTGTTACATCGCAAAAAAGGCAGGAAATTCCTGCCTTTTTTCGCTTCACAGAAGGATCGGTTGGATCTGCCTTCCCGCCATCGCCGCCTCGAGCGTCGGCATGATCTTGCGGAAATCCGCAATGAGCGATGTGGGCTTTTCCGCAGCATTATCCTGCCCGAAGGGGACAAAGTAGTAGTTTTTTCGGTTCAGGAGCGTGGCGATGTTCGCGGCGCTCGCGGAAAGGCCATCGTTCGTCGCCAGCGCGAGCACGACAGGTTTGCCGTTTCGCAGATGTCCCTTTGCCGCCATCGTTACCGGCCCGTCCGTGATGCCGTTGGCGAGCTTAGCAAGCGTGTTTCCCGTGCAGGGCGCGATGACGAGCGCCTCCATCGCCCCCTGTGGGCCGAGAGGCTCCGCCTCCACGATATTTCGCACAGCATGGCGCCCCGCGACAGCCTCCACGCGCGTCACAAAGTCCTCCGCCGTGCCGAAGCGCGTCGAATACTTCGCCGCGTTTTCCGACAGAATCGGCACGATCTCGTGCTCGCGCGCGATGTCCTCGTAAATTTTCAGCAGCCCGGGGTGGTTGCAGAACGAGCCGCAAAAAGCAAATCCAATTTTCATATATCCTCCTCCATGAGTCGCGTCAGCGTTTTTTGAATGGCACGCGCCGCTGTCTCCGGCGCAACGCGCCCCGGCAGTCCCGGCGCGCGCAGATAGGAAAGGCGCAGTCTTTCCACCGCATCCATGTCAAAGCCGCTCGCACCCGCAAGCTCGATGAGCAGGCAGTCTCTCGGAAGCTCTGAGAGCAGCGCCTCGTCCAGCACCTGATGCGGCACGGTGTTGAACACCACACGGAATTCCCCCAGCGTACCGGAAAGCCGGTTTGTGTGCAGCGGCGCATAGCCGAAGGCGTCGATCCACGCAAGGTCGGAGCGCTTGCGCGCACTGACGCTCACCTTCGCCCCCAGCGCGTGCAGGTCGTGCGCAAGCACCTTTCCGATGCGGCCAAAGCCCACGACAAGGCAGGGCGTACCATGCAGCGTGACGCTTGTATGCTTCATCGCCGTTTCGATCGCGCCCTCCGCCGTTGGGACGGCGTTGCGCACGCTCAGCTCCTCTACGGCAAAATAGTCCGTGATGTGCAGCCCCAGCGCGTCCGCGAGCGCCATCGCCTCCCCGCTCACGTTTCCGGCAAAGATCCGATGCTCCGGCCGCAGCGCGCGGAAAAGGCGTTCGGTCGTCAGCTCCGTGCCGCTTAAGTATCCGTTTTTCTCCATCGGCAGCGGCAGGACAATGACCTGTGCCTTCAGCGCATCGCACAGCGCCTGTGGGTTCGGCGCGCCGGAAAGCTCCCACGAGCAGACCTCGTACCCATCCGCCGCCATCATCTGCGCGAGCAGGCGCATCCGCTGATCGCCGCCCAGGAATGCTATCGTCTGATCCATCTCATTCCCCCTTTTCCATAAAGGGTATGCGCGATGCGGCCAGAAGTTTCCTCTCTGCGTGTCGTCCGTGCATTTGCGCCTGCACCCGCGGAACATAAAAAAGGAGCCGTTTCCGATTTGGAAACGGCTCCCCGCTCTGTTTAGTTTTCCTCCGGCAGCAGGATACGAATGGTCGTCCCCTTGCCCTCCTCGCTTTGAAGCTCCACCGTGCCGCGGTGATACTGCACGGCGTGCTTGACGATGGAAAGGCCGAGTCCCGTACCGCCGCTTGCCTTCGAGTGGCTCTTGTCCACGCGGTAAAAGCGCTCGAAAATGCGCTCCTGATGCTCCGGTGCAATGCCGATGCCCGTGTCGGAGACGGAGACGACCGCCTTGCCGTCCTGTTCGCCGACGGTCATCTTCACGCTGCCGCCCTCAACATTATATTTGATGGCGTTGTCGCAGAGGTTGTAGATGACCTCGTACAAAAGCCGCCGTACTCCGTCAAGGCAGGCCGTCTTTCCCTCGACGGTGACAGAGACGTTCTTCTCCGCCGCCGCGGTTTTGAGATCGTCCGCCGCCTCCTGCGTCAGCTGTAACAGATCGACCGCTTCGCGCGGCATGACGTCGCCCTCGTCGAGCTGCGACAGGCGAATGATATCACCGATGAGCGTGACAAGGCGCTGCGCCTCCTTGCGGATATGCCCGATAAAGCGGGGAACGTCCTCCTGCTTCACCATACCGTTTTCCAGCAGTTCCGCGCTGCCGATGATGCCCTGAAGCGGGGTTTTGAGCTCGTGGGAAACATTCGCCGTAAATTCCCGGCGCGTCTGCTCCGCCGTTTCGCGCTCGGTAATGTCAAACGCCAGCAGCACCGCGCCCACCGCCGCGCCGATGCGGCTGACGTCGAACTGCCAGATCCTGCCGCCACGCTCCACACGCGCTTCACTGTGGCCTTCCTCCATGGCGTCCTGAATGGCAAGACTCACATCATGGCTGCGGTCGATGGTCAAAAAGTCCTGCCCGATGCAGCTTGCATCTGCGCCAAAAAGCTTTTCCGCCGCGGGGTTGATGCTCAGCACGCGCTCCTTCTCATCAAGCAGCACAAGGCCCTCGCGCATGCTGCCGGTGATCTGCGAGAATTCCGTCTGCTGGCGCTGCAGCTCGTCCATCTGCTCGTCGATCTGCCGGTGCTGGCGGTTGATGCGCCCGAGCAGCGGAGCAAGCTCCTCGTAGGCGTCGTTTTCGAGCGGGTGCTCAAGGTCAAGTTCATTGAGTGGTCTCACAATACGGCGCGAGAGGCTCTTCGCCAGAACGCCGGAGAGGATCAGCGCCACAATCAGCACCACAAGAATGGGCTGTATCATGCCGACAAGCAATACGCCTGCCGTCGCGCGGCTGATGGAAATGCGCAGCACGCTCCCATCTGAGAGCTTTTGCGCGCTGTACATCGTTTTTTGCAGCAGCGTGGAGGAATAACGCGAGCTTTCGCCCTCTCCGTATTCGAACGCACGCTTCACCTCTTCGCGGTCGGCATGATTTTCAAGGCTCTCCGCATCGGTCTCCGTGTCGAAGATCACCGCGCCGTCCGGCGCGATCCATGTCAGGCGATAGTGTCCAGAGGAGAGTTTTTCGAGATAGTCCGTCCCGTTTGCCTCCACAGCGGCAGCAGCAAGCGCCAGTTCATCATGCAGCTGCTTTTTTTCGACGCTGCCGAAATATTCGTACAGGCAGCCCATGATGACAAGCAAGCTCGCCAGCAGCACCGTTCCGGCCACCGCCAGAATGGAACGGAAGATTTTTTTGGTCATGCCTTTCCCTCCATGCGGTAGCCCACGCCGCGCACGGTCTCGATCTTTTCACCGTAAATGCCGAGCTTCTGCCGCAGCGTACGAATGTGCATATCCACCGTGCGCGTCTCGCCGCAGTAGTCGATCCCCCACACATCGGCCATCAGCTGGTCGCGCGAAAACGCCGTACCGGGATGCGAGAGGAACAGCCGCAGCAGTTCGAACTCCTTATAAGTCAGCGTGATGTTTTCGCCGTCCGCTGTGACGGTGCGGCTTTCCTCGTCCAGAACAAGTCCGCCCAGGCGACGCTGCTGTGGCACGCTCCTGGCCCCGCAGCGCCGCAGCACCGCCTTGACGCAGGAGACCAGCTCCATCACGCCGAATGGCTTGACAAGGTAGTAGTCCGCGCCCAGATCAAGGCCGCGGATCTTGTCGTACTCCGCGCCCTTGGCCGTCGCCATGACGACCGGGATATCGGAAAGCCCACTGTCCGCGCGCATGCGGCGCAGCAGTTCCATTCCGTCGATGCCGGGAAGCATCACGTCCAGCACGACCAGTTCCGGTCTTTCCGTGCGCAGCGCCTCCCAGAACGACGTGCCGTCTTCAAAGCCTCTCGCTTCAAAGCCGGTCGATTGCAGGGCATATACCTCAATATCGCGAATGCTGGCGTCATCTTCCACGCACCAGATCATCGTTCACCCCTCCTTATGCTCTCCCGTCACAGAGAAAATGACCCACTCGGCAATATTCACCGCATGGTCGCCGATGCGCTCAAAGTACTTGGCGATCATCAAAAGGTCGAGCGCAAATTCACCGTCGGCGGGATCCTGCGCAATGCGCTCGATGAGTCCCTTCTTCACGCGGGTGAAATAATCGTCCACCACATCATCTTCGGCGATGACCTGCTCGGCAAGCGCCGTATTCTGCCGGACGTAGGCGTCCACGCTTTCCGTTACCATTTTAATGGTGGAGCGCGCCATTTCCCGCAGCAGCGCGCTGTTTTCCGCACCGCGCCCACCGAGGAAGGTGACAATCTCTGCGATATCCTCAGCCTGATCGCCGATGCGCTCCATATCCGTGATCATTTTGAGTGCCGCCGAGATCTGGCGAAGATCCTTTGCAACAGGCTGCTGCTGCAAAAGGAGCTTTAAGCACAGCGATTCGATCTCGCGCTCCTTGCGGTCGATCTCCTCATCGAGCGGCGCAACGCGCGCAGCCAGTTCCGTGCTCCCTTCAGTGAGCGATTGCGCCGAAAGCGCGATGACCTCCTCGCACAGCGCGCCCATTTCAATCAGCTCGCGGTTGAGCAGCGCAAGCTGTTCATCAAACCGGCTTCTCATCAGCCAAACCTCCCCGTGATGTAGTCTTCCGTCCGCTTGTCCTGCGGCTGGGAGAAGAGCTTTTCCGTCTCGCCGTACTCCACAAGCTCGCCGAGCAGGAAAAACGCCGTGTGATCGGAAATACGCACCGCCTGCTGCATATTGTGCGTAACGATGACGATGGTATAACGATCCTTGAGCTCCATGGCGAGTTCCTCGATCTTCGAAGTCGAAATGGGATCGAGCGCGCTCGTCGGCTCGTCCATCAGCAGCACCTCCGGCTCGACCGCAAGCGCGCGGGCGATGCACAGTCTCTGCTGCTGGCCGCCGGAAAGACCCAGCGCATTCTTTTTAAGGCGGTCTTTGACCTCGTCCCAGATGGCCGCCCCGCGCAGTGACTGCTCCACGATCTCATCGAGCTTGGCTCTGCTCTTCACGCCGTGCGTGCGCGGGCCGTAGGCGATGTTGTCGTAAATACTCATGGGGAAGGGGTTGGGCTTTTGAAAGACCATCCCCACCTGACGGCGCAGCTCGCTCACATCGACGGACGGTTCAAAAATATCCTCCCCCTTATATTTGATGCTTCCCGTGATCTTCACATCGGGGATCAGGTCGTTCATGCGGTCAAGCGTTTTGAGAAACGTCGACTTGCCGCAGCCGCTCGGGCCGATGAGCGCCGTGATGCTCTTTTCGGGAATTTCGATATTGATATCCTTGAGTGCCTGATGGCTCCCGTACCACAGGCACAGATCCTGCACAGAAAGGATACTGTTCATCGTTCTCTTTCCTCTTTCAATACGTCTTCAAAGGCGAGACTGTACCAATGTGCCTCGCCGCGTTTTACTGTTTTCTGCACGCAGTCGTCGCAGAATTTTGCTGCATCTTCGAGAGCGCGCGGCATCGTTTTGCCATTCATCAGTGCGCCGCAGAGGGCAGAGGCGAACACATCGCCCGTGCTGTGCAGCGTCTGCGGAAGGCAGGGTCTGAAAATTTCCGTATATTCCCCGTCCAGACGCGCACAGTAGCCGATCTCCTCGCCGCGGCGAACACCGGTGATGATAACATTCTCCACGGGGAGCTTTTCAAGCAGTTCATTCACGTCCGTGTCCATCGAGCAGCCTGCAAGGAGCGCCGCCTCCGTGTGGTTGGGCGTGATGAGCCGGGCCGCCTTGCAGAGCGTGCGCATCGCCTGCACGTATTCCTCCGAAAAGCAGCCGTAGAGCGCGCCGTTGTCGCCCAGCACCGGGTCGACAACGATCAAGGTGTCCTTGCCGCCAAAATCGCGCAGGAAGCTTTCCGCAAATCGAATCTGCTCCGCCGAGGCGAAAAAGCCGGTGCAGATGCCGTCGAATTTGACGTTGAGTTTCTTCCAGTGCGTGGCAAAGGCCTTCATCTCGTCCGTCATGTCCCGCATGACGTAATCGCCGAAGCCGCTTGCCGTATGTGTGGATAAAATCACCGTCGGCAGCGGAACGGTCTCCACCCCGCAGGCAGAGAGAATGGGCATGGCAACGCTTAGCGAGCACTTGCCGAAGCATGACAGATCGTTTAACAGCGCCATGCGCTTCATACCGCTTCCGTTGACGGGTCGAATCATTGTTGTTTCCTCCTGAAATAGCTGCCGACGAGTGCCGCGGCCAGATTAATGAGCATGGTCAGCAGCATCAAGATGGCTGCGATGGCGAACACCAGTCCCGTATCGCTCGACTCCTTGGCGTAAAAATAAAGTGCCACGGTGAGCGTCGCACCCGCGTTGTGCAGCCCCTCCCAGAAGCCATAAAGCATGTGCGCAGAGCCCGCCGTAAAGAGCAGCGCCGCCGATTCGCCGAGAATGCGGCCAACCGACAGAATACAGCCGGTCACAACGCCGTCCACGCAGCTTGGCAGCACCACCGTGCGAATGGTGCGCCATTTGCCCGCTCCAAGGCCGAAGGCGCCCTCGCGGTAGCTCTGCGGCACGGTTTTGAGACTCTCCTGCGTGGTGCGCATGATGGTCGGCAGGTTCATGATCGTAAGCGTCAGCGCACCGGCAAGAAGCGACGTGCCGTTTTTGCAGAAGATCAGCATACCGACCAGGCCGTAGATGATCGAGGGGATACCCGAAAGCGTTTCCGACGCATATTCGATGGCGGAGACAAGCTTTTTATTCGCGGCGTATTCGTTCAAATAGATCGCCGCGCCCACGCCGAGCGGCAGCACGATCAAAAGCGTTGCAATGACGATATAAAGCGTGCTCAGAATGTCCGGCAGGATGCCGACGCGGTTTGCAAGATAGCTTGGCGCGGTGGAGAGCATCTCCCATGTGATGTTTGGGATGCCGTTGCCCAGTATATAGCCAATCATAAACAAAACAAGGGCGCAAGTCAATACCGCAGCGGCACCCATCAGCAGCTTCATCGCCGTAATATACGCCTTACGGCGAGCGGAGGCACGGGCCTTGAGCATTTAATCCCCCTCCTTATCGCGCTTCAGGAAGAAGTTGAGCGATGCATTGATGAGCAGAATGAAAAGATACAGCACGAGCGCGATGGAAAACAGCGCCTGGCGCTGGAGGCTGCCCGGACCCGAATAGGCCATCTCGCTTGCGACCGCCGTGGTAAGAAAGCGGACGCTTTCAAAGATCGATGTGGGCATATTCGACACGTTGCCTGAGACCATCATCACCGCCATCGCCTCGCCGATGGCGCGTCCCACGCCGAGCACGACCGCCGCGGCGATGCCGCTCTTCGCTGCCGGAACGGAGACGCGAAAATAGGTCTCGATCGGCGTTGCGCCCAGTGCGAGCGAGGCGTCCTCGTACTCCTTCGGCACCGCGTCGAGCGCGGTGACGCTCACCTTGATGATCGACGGCAGGATCATCACCGCAAGCACGAGGATCGCCGCAAGCAGGCTCGCGCCATCTGGCAGATGAAAGGTCTTGCGAATGGTGGGCACCAGCACCAGCATGCCGACCAGACCGTAAACCACCGACGGGATCCCCGCAAGCAGGCTCACCGCGCTGTTGAGCGCACGCTTCACGCCCTTGGGCGCGACCTTGGAAAGGTATACCGCCGTCAGAAAGCCAATGGGCACGCCGAGGACGATCGCACCCGCCGTGCCGTATACGCTCGTGAGAATGAAGGGCAGGATCCCGTAATGCGGCTGTGCTGCCGTGGACTCCCACACCTTCCCCGTCAGAAACGCGCCAAGGCCGATCTTGCGGATGGCAGGAATGCCGGAAATCACGAGATAGACCGTGATGAGCAGCACGCAGCCCACCGTGATGAGGCCGAGAACGAGAAACATACCGTGAATGACGGCCTCCCATATTTTTTTCTTCTGTGCCATAAGTCGTTTCCCCTTTACCCGGTCAGGGAGGCGGTTTTCACCGTCTCCCTTCAGATGGTTCACTGTTAGTTTGCTGCGACTGCACCGGCATTGGCAATGATATCGGCAACCTCAGGGGAGATCGCGTAATCGAAGAAGGCCTGTGCCGCGGGGGAAAGCTCGGTGCCTTCCTTCGTCACAAGGACGAAGGGACGCTGCACAACATAGCTGCCGTCCTTGACCGTTGCCTCGCTTGCCTTCACGCCGCCGACGGTCAGCGCCTTGACGCTCTCGCCCACTGCGGAGAGGGAGGCATAGCCGATGGCATTGGGGTTCTGGGACACGGTGTTGATGACATCGCCCGTGGAAGTCAGCTCCTGACGGTAAGCACAGGCGTCCTTGGTACCGGTGATGGACTCAAAGCCGTCGCGCGTACCGGAGCCTGCCTCGCGGCCAATAAGTACGATCTCGGCGTCATCGCCGCCGACGTCCTTCCAGTTGGTGATCTCGCCAGTGTAGATCTTGGCGATGGTATCCACGTCAAGGTCGGAAACGGGGTTCTCGGAACTCACGACAATGGCGATGCCGTCGTAGGCAAGCACGGTCTCCACAAGGCCGGAGGCCTTTTCATCGTCCTTGAGCGCACGGCTCGAAAGGCCGATGTCGCAGCGTCCCTCGGTAACGGCCTGAATGCCGCTGCCCGAACCGGTGGGGTTGTAGGTGAATTTCACGTCCTTGTTGGCGGCCATGAAGGACTCACCGAGGGAGTTGATGACCTTTTCCATCGAGGTCGAGCCGTCGGTCGAAACGGTGCCGGAGAGCGCCGCGGTGGTGCCGCCTTCCTCGCCCTTGTTGTCATCAGAGGCATTGTCCTTGCTGCCGCAGGCGGTCAGCATACTCAGCACCATGACGGCAGTCAGTGCAAGAGTAAAAAACTTTTTCATTTAAAATACTTCCTTTCGTTTTTTCATGGATCTTTTTCCTTGCTACAGTTGCCATCATAAAAGCGGGTTGTAAAATCAAAAAGTCTGCTTTTGTAAAATCACTGTAAAAGGGCAAAAAAGGACGTTTCCCAATAGAAAACGTCCTTTTTTGAGCATTTTTCTCTTTACGTCCAATAGCTGAAATTCGTGATCTCATATTCTGCCGTGCGTTCGCCCGCGGCGTCGTAGGCCGAGAGCACAAAGCGGTCATACTCCCCGTCGCTGCGCGGCTTTTCGTCCAACCGATAGGTGCCGAGGAAATACCGCCGCCCGCCATCTTCGATCAGCTCGTCCACGGGGTAGACGCATCGCGTCTGATAAACATAATCCTGCATCTCCCCGTCCCACTTGTCCCGGCGCATCTGACAGATCTCCACGCGTGCAACGCTGCTGTCGTCGATGCGCCCGAACAATTCCAGCGTACCCTGTCCGCCGTGCGGCCACCGGCTGCACCCGCCAGCTTGAAAGGGTTCCCCGTCCGAACAGTCGAGCAAGGTGCCGTTTGCTTCCTGCCAGAGGAGGCCATGGCGATCGACTTCCGCGCACAAAAGTGCATTCTCTCCCGCCATCAGGTAATACCGCCGCCCCGCCTGCGTGCCGCAGGACGCCACAACGTGCGTTTCCTCATAGATGCCGTGGAACTCTTCCAGCATGTGTACCGCCATCATCGGCGTAAGCTTGGCGTCTGCAAGGAAGAGGTACAGTACTGCCGCACAGAGCATCACCGCAGCGGCGCGCAGCGCGCGGCGCAGACGAGAGGGCTTCCGTTTGATTTTTTTCATGTCTGCACCACCCTCTCCGGCAGTGGGATCTCCACCTCAATGCGCTCACCAAGGCGGTCATAGATGAGCGTTATATAAGTATCGTCCGGCGCAATGGGTACGTAATGCTCCGCAGTATGCACCCAGAGCGTGCCGCTACAGCCGCCACAGCTCGAATACCCATACTCACTGCCTTCAAAAAACACCTCGCCGCGCTGATTCTCCAGCCGCAGCTCCTGCAGCAGCCGCTTGTAAACGACACCACCCGGAATGCGGTCGTAGCCTCTCATCTGCACCACGGCAAGCTGCGCGCCCCGGATCTGATCATACGCTATGCCCGTAGAGACCCTGTCCACGCATACAATATCGTTTCCGATGGGAATTTGCACATTCAGTGTCTCGCTGCCCCACAGCTCGATCCAGTGAAATCTCTGCTCGCGTGCCCGGTAGCGGTCGCTGTCGGAAAAGCGCGGCGACTTGACCATCTCATTTGCGATCAGCACGCACAGCACCGCCGTTACCGTGACCATCAGATAGCGTGCGAGCACCAGCCACCAGCCGCGATAGCAGCGGCGCAGCGCCCGCCCCGTTTCCTCGGGGGCGCCCATCAGCATCACCGCGCGTTCGCCAGCCTCGTCTTCCCCGTAACCGAGCGCCGTCAGCGCCTCGGCATGATCCTCGATATGTCCGGAAAGCTCAGCACGCAGATCGCGTGCCTCGCCGCTCGTCAGTCGTCCGACCTGCGCGAGCACGCGGTCACAATACTCGTTTCTATCCATAGCCTCACCCTTTTACGCAAAGTGCAGCACGGCGTTCACCGCCCCGGAATACTCCCGCCAAGATGCTTCCTCTTCCGTGAGCGCTGCGTGCCCGGCGCGCGTGAGGTGATAGTATTTGCGCACGCGGCCTGTAGGCGCAGTCTTTTCATAGGCCTCCACATAGCCCTCTCGCTCCATGCCGTGCAGCACGGGGTAGAGCGTCCCCTCCTTCATTTCGAACACATTGCTGGAGCGGCGCGCCAGCTCCAAAATGATCTGATAGCCGTACATATCCTCGCCCGCGAGCAGCTTGAGCAGCAGAAGCTGCGTGTGGTCAATGCTCTTTTTCTTCATCTCGCACCTCCTTCAATACATAGAACCTCTATGCTTGTAGTATACATAGAATATCGAGGTATGTCAATCCCAATTGTAAACACTTGTTCATTTTCTTAACAAACCCTGAACTTTACCTCTTGCACATTCGCGGCCTATAATTAAAATGATAACTTGCAAATCGGCGGGACTCTTTCACCGCCCCATCGCATCGACATGAAAAGAGGGGTTCCCAATGAAAACATATCAGGCTGGCATCGACGTAGGCTCCACCACGGTGAAGCTCGTTGTTCTGGACGAAAACGAAAACATGATCTTCGGGCAGTATCAGCGCCATCTTTCCCACACGCAGCGCGCGCTGTCCGACCTGCTCAAGCAGGCGCACAAGGTGCTCGGTGAATGCGCGCTCTCTCTGCGCGCCACGGGTTCCGGTGCGATCAACCTCGCCAAGGCGCTCGGCGTGCCCTTCGTGCAGGAGGTCGTGGCCGTAGCGCAGGCGCTGGAGCGCGCCGCGCCGCAGGTAGACGTTGCCATTGAGCTCGGCGGTGAGGACGCCAAGATCATTTACTTCAAAGGCGGGCTGGAAGAGCGCATGAACGGCGTCTGCGCCGGCGGCACCGGCTCGTTCATCGACCAGATGGCCGCTCTTTTGCAGACCGACGCCTCGGGGCTTGACCGCGAGGCCGCGCACTATCAGCAGATCTATCCCATCGCCGCGCGCTGCGGCGTATTCGCCAAGACGGACATTCAGCCCCTCATCAACGAGGGCGCGACGAAAGCCGACCTCGCCGCCTCGATCTTCCAGGCGGTCGTCAACCAGACGATCTCGGGTCTTGCCTGCGGCAAGCCGATCCGCGGTCACGTTGCATTCTTGGGCGGGCCGCTGCACTTCCTTCCCCAGCTCAAAGCCGCGTTCATCCGCACGCTGAAGCTGACGGACGAAACGACCATCGACCCCAAAAATTCCCATCTCTTTGCTGCCACGGGCGCGGCCATCGACGAAACGCCCGCCGAGGCGCAGCCGCTCAGCATGCTCATCAGGCGGCTCGACAGCGGCGTGCAGATGGACTTTGAACTAAAGCGCCTGCCGGCGCTCTTTGCAGACGAAGCTGATTTGGAAGCCTTCCGCGCGCGCCACCACACGGCAGTTGTGCCGCGCGGCGACCTCGCCGCCTACGAGGGCGACTGCTTCCTCGGCTTCGACGCAGGCTCGACCACGACGAAGCTCGCGCTCGTTGGCACGCAGGGCGAGCTGCTCTATTCGTTCTACGCGAACAATCAGGGCAATCCCATCAAGACTGCCATGCAGGCGGTACATACGCTGCGCGAGGCGATGCCCGTGGGCGCGCGCATCGCGCGCTCCTGCTCCACTGGCTACGGAGAAACGCTGCTCAAGTCCGCCTTCTCGCTCGATGAGGGCGAAGTAGAGACCATCGCCCACTGCACCGCCGCGTCGTTTTTCGATCCAAAGGTCGACTGCGTGCTCGACATCGGCGGGCAGGACATGAAGTGCATCAAGCTCAAGGACGGCGCGGTGGACACGGTGCTCTTAAACGAGGCCTGCTCGTCCGGCTGCGGCTCGTTCCTTGAAAACTTTGCCAACTCCCTTGGCATGACGGCGCAGGAGTTCGCGCACGAGGCGCTCTTTGCCAAGGCTCCTGTGGATCTCGGCACGCGCTGCACCGTATTTATGAACTCCAACGTCAAGCAGGCGCAGAAGGAGGGTGCGAGCGTATCCGACATCTCTGCCGGTCTCGCCTACTCCGTCATCAAAAACGCGCTCTACAAGGTCATCAAGCTTTCCGACGCGAGCGAGCTTGGCTCGCACGTCGTCGTGCAGGGCGGCACGTTCTTCAATGAGGCCGTGCTGCGCGCGTTTGAGCGCATCTCCGGCGCGCAGGTGACCTGCCCCGACATTGCGGGCATCATGGGCGCATTCGGCGCGGCGCTGCTCGCGCGCGACCGCTACCACGGTCAGAAAACCACGATGCTGCCGCTCGAAGAGATCGAGCAGCTCACCTACAAGACCTCTGCTGCGCGCTGCCAGGGCTGCCAGAATCACTGCATGCTCACGGTCAGCATCTTCCCCGGTGGGCGGCGTCATGTGAGCGGCAACCGCTGCGAAAAGGCGCTGCGCGGTGAAAGCGCCGCCAAGAGCGGCGAAAATCTCTTTGCCTACAAGCGCGAGCGCATGTTTGCCTATCCCCCGCTCGAGAAGGAAAACGCGCCGCGCGGAGAAATCGGCATTCCGCGCGTGCTGAACATGTATGAAAACTATCCCTACTGGGCAACGTTCTTCCGCGATCTGGGCTTCCGCGTCATTCTCTCCCCGTTCTCCACGCGCGCAATCTACGAGCTGGGCATGGAGAGCATCCCGTCGGAGTCGGAGTGTTATCCCGCCAAGCTCGCGCACGGCCACGCCCAGTGGCTCATCGACCGGGGCGTAAAGACCATCTTCCACCCCTGCGTGTTCTATGAGCATCAGGAGGTTCCCGGTGCGCAGAACCACTACAACTGCCCCATCGTCGTCTCCTATCCCGAGAACATCAAGAATAACGTCGAAGCCGTGACCGACGGCTCCGTGCGCTACCTCCACCCCTTCCTCGCCTTTACGAACGAGAAGGTCGCAGCCGACCGTCTCGTGCAGTTCTGCAAGGAAACGTGGAACATTCCCGAGCGGGAAACGCGCCGCGCCGCGCACCTTGCGTGGGAAGAGCAGCAAAAGGCAAAGGCCGATGTCCGCGCCGCGGGCGCAAAGGCGCTCGCCGACATGGAGAAAAACGGCGGCAGCGGCATCGTCCTTGCAGGCCGCCCCTACCACGTTGACCCCGAGATCAACCACGGCATTCCCGAGCTCATCGCGGCCTACGGTCTCACGGTGCTGACGGAGGACTGCCTGCCCATCGACTTTACCCCCAAGCGCCCCATGCGCGTGAACGACCAGTGGGTCTATCATTCGCGGCTCTACACGGCGGCGGAATTCGTCTGCGGGCGCGACGATCTTGAGCTCATTCAGCTCAATTCCTTCGGATGCGGACTCGACGCTGTGACAACCGACGAGGTCTGCGAGCTTTTAGAGCAGGGCGGCAAGCTCTACACCTGCCTCAAGATCGACGAGGTCAACAACCTCGGTGCGGTGCGCATCCGCATTCGTTCGCTGCTTGCCGCCGTCGCCATGCGGCGCGAGCGCGGCATTCATTCGACCGCGCACGTCAAGCCCTATGAGCGCGTGTACTACACCAAGGAGATGCAGCGCGAGCGCTATACCATTCTCGCCCCCCAGATGAGCCCCATTCATTTCGATCTTTTGGAGCCCATCTTCCGTCACTACGGCTACAATTTTGAGGTGCTGCAAAACGACAACCGCAACGCCATCGACGTCGGCCTCAAATACGTCAACAACGATGCCTGCTTTCCCTCGATCACAGCGGTCGGTCAGCTGATGGAGGCTGTGACCTCCGGCCGCTACGATACCGACCATCTCGCCCTCATCATGTCGCAGACCGGCGGCTGCTGCCGCGCGAGCAACTACATCGCCTTCATCCGCCGCGCACTCAAGAAGGCAGGTCTCGAGCATATCCCCGTCATCTCGCTCAACGCCAACGGCATGGAAACGAACGAGGGCTTCCGCATCTCCCCCGCACTGCTGCTCACGGCGGCACGCGGCATCGTGCTCGGCGATGTGCTGATGCGCTGTTTGTACCGCGTGCGGCCCTACGAGCTTGAAAAGGGCAGCGCAAATGCGCTGCACCACAAGTGGCGCGACATCTGCATCGAGTCCCTCACGAGCGCGCACCCGAAGTACAGCTACGCGCAGCTTTGCCGCGGCATCGTGGAAGATTTTGACGCCTTCCCCATCGACGAGACGCTGAGAAAGCCGCGCGTCGGCGTTGTCGGCGAGATCCTCGTCAAATACATGCCCCTTGCCAACAACCACGTTGTCGACCTTTTGGAACGCGAGGGCGCAGAGGCGGTCGTTCCCGATCTTCTCGATTTCTTTGCCGCCACCATCTATGAGCAGGACTTCAAGCACACGCACCTCGGCAAGGGGTGGACAGCTTCGGCCGCCGCCAAGCTCGGCATTCCGGCACTTCAGCGCATGCGTCGGCCTGCCATTGAGGCGCTCAAAGCCAGCAAGCGCTTTACCCCGCCCATGGCCATCGGTCATGTCGCCGAGCTTGCCAAGCCCTTCCTCTCGATCGGCAATCAGTATGGTGAGGGTTGGTTCCTCGCAGGAGAAATGGCAGAGCTCATCACCTCCGGCACGCCGAACATCGTGTGCATTCAGCCCTTTGCGTGCTTGCCGAATCATGTCGTCGGCAAGGGCGTCATCAAGGCGCTGCGCGCGGCCTATCCTGGCGCGAACATCGTTGCCGTGGACTACGACCCCGGCGCAAGCGAGGTCAACCAGCTCAACCGCATCAAGCTGATGCTCACCGCGGCGCAGCGTGCGCTGCACACACAGCAGCCAAGCGCGCCGAAAGAACCGCCGCAGCATCCCTCGTCCCCGTCCATCAGCCTGCCGCATCCCAAGGTCGCCATGCTGTGAGCGCAGAAAACGGGTGAAATTGAAAAATAGGCTTGCTTTTCGCGTCTTTCTATGGTATTATGAGTACCTGTGAATATAGCGTGATCTCACGTTCAACAACTTGGAGGTTTTCACCATGACTTTACTCGTTACGATTCTTCAGCTTCTCTGCGGTCTCATTGTCATCGGCATCGTTCTTTTCCAGAGCGGCAAGTCCGCGGGCCTAAGCGGTGCGATCGGCGGCGTGGCCGATTCTTTCATGGCCAAGAACAAGGCCAAGAGCACTGATGCCCGTCTTGCGCGCGCCACCAAGTGGGTCGGTGCTGCGTTCATCGTCCTGACGCTCGTGCTCAACATGCTGTAAGAGCAAACAAATCCAACGAAAAAGGGTGTGGAAAGCAATGCTTTCCACACCCTTTTTTCTATTGTTGCCAAGGCTCTCCCGCACATCTCTTCGATCGCCTCAGTTGACGCTTCAAAGATGATAAAAAGCCCTTTTGTATGGCTTCGCGATCTGCCATACAAAAGGGCTTTTTACTTACGGTTCAGTGACCTGCAAGCAGAGCCTGCCGATCCAGTCGGTCGATTAGACCAGCTCGATCATAGCGGTCTCGGCAGCGTCGCCGCGGCGAACGCCGGTGCGAACGATGCGGGTATAACCGCCGTTGCGCTCAGCATAGCCGGGAGCGATCTCCTTGAACAGCTTCTTGCAGACATCCTCGCGGGTGATGAAGCTCATCGCCTGGCGGTAAGCTGCCAGATCGCCCTTCTTGCCGAGGGTGATCATCTTCTCAGCCATGGGCTTGATTTCCTTGGCGCGGGTGACCGTGGTCTCCATCTTGCCGTTATCCAGGAAATCGGTGACCTGCTGACGGAGCATCGCCATACGCTGATCGGTAGTCTTACCGAGCTTACGAGTTCCGGGCATATTGGTTTCCTCCTTGTAAGGATAAGTTGTCGGCCGTCGTTCTACGCGTGGGCGTAGGTGCCGGTCATTAGTTGTTGTCTTCGCTGGCCAGGGACAGGCCCATCATCGCCAGCTTGTTGATGACCTCTTCAAGACTCTTGCGGCCGAGGTTTCTCACCTTCATCATATCGTCCTCAGTCTTGGAGATCAGATCCTCGACCGTGTTGATATTGGCACGCTTGAGGCAGTTGAAGCTGCGCACGCTGAGATCGAGCTCTTCGATCGTCAGCTCGAGCACCTTGTCGCGCTGCGCCTCGGCCTTTTCCACCACGGTGGACTTGCTGCCCATCGCGTCGGAAAGGTCGGTGAAGAGCGAGAAGTGGTCGCAGAGGATCTTGGCGCCGAGAGAAACGGCGTCGCGTGGACTGATGGTGCCATCAGTCCAGACCTCGAGCGTCAGCTTGTCGAAGTCGGTCATGTTGCCCACGCGGGTGTTTTCCACGGTGTAGTTGACCTTGTACACGGGCGTGTAGATCGAGTCAACGGGAATGACGCCGATGGCCGTCTGGGCCGTCTTGTTGCGGTCGGCGGACACATAGCCGCGGCCGTGGGAAAGCGTCAGCTCCATGTTGAGCGTCGCACCGGCATCAAGCGTTGCGATGTGCAGCTCGGGGTTGAGCACCTCGACCTCGCTGTCGCACTTGATGTCACCAGCCGTGACCTCGCACGGACCCACTGCCTCAATGTAGACGGTCTTGATGCCGTCGGCATTGTGCAGGCGGGTGATGAGGCTCTTGACGTTGAGCACGATCTCCGTCACATCCTCCTTCACACCGGGGATGGTGGTAAACTCGTGCTGCACGCCGGCGATCTTGATAGAGGTCGCCGCGGTGCCGGGCAGGGACGAGAGCATAATGCGGCGAAGCGCATTGCCGAGCGTGATGCCGTACCCGCGCTCAAGGGGCTCCACGGTAAATTTGCCGTAGGTGCCGTTCGCGGGGTCCTCCGCGCACTCGATCTTGGGCTTTTCGATTTCAATCATGCAGTTACCCTCCATTTCCATTCTGTGGTCTCAAAGTCCACACCAAAATTCTGCGTGTGTCTGTTGAGGGCTCGCCGCCGATTACTTGGAGTACAACTCAACGATGAGGTGCTCCTCAACGGGAACATCAATTTCTTCGCGGACGGGAAGACGAACCACGGTGCCCTTGAGGCTGTTCTTATCGCGCTCCATCCAGGTGGGGACCAGGAACACGGGAGCGTCCTGACCCATCAAGCGCTTGAAGACCTCGGAAGAGCGGCTGCTCTCCGCGACCTCGATCACATCGCCGGCCTTGACGAGGTAGGAAGGAATGTTGACCTTCTTGCCGTTGACGGTGAAGTGAGCATGGCTGACGAGCTGACGGGCCTGACGGCGGGTCATCGCAAAGCCCATGCGGTAAACAACGTTATCCAGACGGCGCTCGACCGTGATGAGCAGGTTGTCACCGGTCTTGCCGGGGGCGGCAGCGGCGGACTCATAGTAGCCGCGGAACTGCTTTTCGAGGATACCGTAGATGAACTTGACCTTCTGCTTTTCAGCAAGCTGAAGGCTGTATTCGCTCTTCTTCTTTCTCATCTGGCTGCCGGGGTTGCGGTTGGTGTTCTTCTTCGCATAGCCCATCACAGCAGGAGAAATGCCCAAAGCCTTGCAGCGCTTGGCGATCGGCTGCATATTCTTTGCCATAGTGCTTTTTACCTCCTCTTTCGATTAGACGCGACGGCGCTTCGGGGGACGGCAGCCGTTGTGCGGGATGGGCGTGACGTCCTTGATCATCGTGACCTCCAGGCCGACAGCCTGCAGGGCACGGATCGCAGCTTCACGACCCTGGCCGGGGCCCTTAACAAAGACCTCGACCGTCTTGAGGCCATGCTCCATCGCAGCGGTGGCAGCCGTCTCAGCGGCGCTCTGTGCAGCGAACGGAGTGGACTTCTTGCTGCCGCGGAAGCCGAGACCGCCAGAGGAAGCCCAGGAAAGGGCGTTGCCCTGTGCATCGGTCACCGTGACCATGGTGTTGTTAAAGGAGGAACGAATATGAACCTGACCACGTTCGACGTTCTTCTTTTCGCGACGACGGCGGATAACCTTCTTACCGGTTTTAGCATTATTTGCTGCCATATTCTATTCTCCCTCCTTACTTCTTCTTGTTCGCAATGGTCTTCTTGGGACCCTTGCGGGTACGAGCGTTGGTCTTGCTGCGCTGACCGCGAACGGGCAGGCCGCGGCGATGACGGGTGCCGCGATAGCAGCCAATCTCGCTCAGACGCTTGATATCGAGTGCGGTCTGACGGCGCAGGTCGCCTTCCACAATGTAGCTGTGGTCGATGGCCTCACGAAGCTTGGCTTCGTCTGCATCGGTCAGATCCTTCACGCGGGTGTCGGGGTTCACGCCTGTCTGTGCCAGGATCTCCTGAGCACTCTTTCTGCCAATACCATAGATATAAGTCAAACCGATTTCGATTCGCTTATCCTTGGGCAGGTCAATACCGGCAATACGTGCCATACTTTTTAACCTCCAATTAAGTCTTAGCCCTGGCGCTGCTTGTGCTTGGGATTCTCGCAAATGACCATGACACGGCCTTTACGACGAATGATCTTGCACTTTTCGCACATGGGCTTCACGGACGGTCTTACTTTCATGTCGATAAACCTCCATTACTTAGTACGCCAGGTAATTCGGCCGCGGGTCAGGTCATAGGGAGACATCTCCACTGTAACCTTGTCACCGGGCAGAATCCTGATGAAATTCATTCTGAGCTTTCCGGAAATATGCGCTAAGATCGTGTGACCATTTCCAATGTCTACTTGGAATGTGGTGTTGGGCATGGCCTCTACGACGACGCCTTCCACTTCAATCATGTCGGATTTTGCCAAGTGTTATCCCTCCTGGTCCGGATTTTCCTTGCCGCTGTATGCGGCGATGGCTTTACGAAGCTCACTGTTTGTGATTTTTTCCTTGCTTCTGATCTTCTCGGCGACAGGCGCCGCGCTCTCTGCGATGAAGCGGACATGCTTTTGCTTTTTCCGCTTCGGCGCTTCGATCCTGCGGCTCTTGCCGTCGGCCAGCAGCAGGTACTCCCCTTCTGTTTCCAGAATGAAGAAGTATTTTCCCTGCTCTCTGCCGGCAGTTGCCTGAACAAGATTCGCAATGTCCATGGCGTCCTCTTACGGTGCGGGAGCCGTCAGAATTTCGGGCTCTCCGGCGGTGATGAGGATCGTGTTCTCGTAGTGTGCCGCGTATTTGCCGTCACGGGTCTTGACGGTCCAGCCGTCGCTCATCTGGCGAATGGCTGCGGTTCCCGCGTTCACCATTGGTTCGACGGCGATCGTCATGCCGCGCAGCAGCTTCGGCCCGTGGCCCGGCGCCCCGAAGTTGGGGATCTCGGGCGCTTCGTGCATGTTTCTGCCGATACCATGACCAACATACTCACGCACGACGGAGAAGCCGTTCGCCTCCACATACGCCTGTACGGCGTGGGAGATGTCGGAGATGCGGCTGCCCTCGCGGGCCTGCGCGATCCCCTCAAAGAAGCTCTGACGAGTCACGTCGATCAGCCGCTGCGCCTCTTCGGAAATGGTTCCGCAGGCGTAGGTGGCCGCGCAGTCGCCGTGGAAGCCGCCGATGTATGCGCCCACGTCCACACTGACGATATCGCCATCTTTGAGCACCCGGGGACCCGGAATGCCGTGAATGACCTCGTCATTGACAGACACGCATACGCTGGCGGGATAGCCGTTGTAGTTTAAAAACGACGGCTCAGCGCCCTGCGAACGAATGAAATGGAACACTGCTTTGTCAATTTCTCGGGTTGTTACGCCGGGCTTTACCATTTCCCCTGCTAACGCACGGGCAGCCGCGGTAATTTTTCCCGCTCGGCGCATCAATTCGATCTCGCGCTCTGATTTCACAATGATCATGAATTAACCATCCTGTCTCAGAATTGCGAGGATCGCTTTGGAGGTGGCCTCCACCGGCCCCATGTCCTCCACCGGATACAGAACTCCACGCTCGCGGTAGAAATCCTTGAGCGGTTCTGTCTCTCTATGATAGACCTCAAGGCGGTTTTTCACCGTCTCGGGCTTATCATCTTTACGAGTGACCAGCTCGCCGCCGCAGACATCGCAGACGCCTTCGACTTTGGGCGGCACCGCCACAACATGGTAGCTTGCGCCGCACTTGCTGCACACTCTGCGCCCGCTCATGCGCTCCATGATGGTCGCGTCAGCGATCTCCATGGAAACGACATGATCGAACTTGATACCGGCCGCCTCAAGAGCTTCCGCCTGCGCGATCGTGCGGGGCACACCGTCGAGGATGTAGCCCTTTGCACAATCGGGTTCGGCAAGCCGCTCTTTAATGATGCCGATGATGACCTCATCGGGTACCAGATGGCCTTCGTCCATATAGGTCTTAGCCTTCATTCCCGTCGGCGTACCTTCTTGAATGGCCGCGCGCAGAATGTTACCGGTGGAAATCGCGGGGATTCCAAGCTCACGGGAGATGACAGCAGCCTGCGTGCCTTTGCCGGCGCCCGGAGCGCCCAATAAAATCAGTTTCATAAAAACGCCTCTCTTATTCGAGGAAGCCCTTGTACTGGCGCATCATCATCTGGGATTCCAGTGCACGGACAGTCTCAAGTGCAACACCGACAACGATGATGACCGACGTACCGCCGATGGCGAGGCTGGGATTGCCCAGCAGCTTGCCGGCGATCAGCGGGCAGATCGCAACGATGCCGAGATAGATGGCACCAAACAGGGTGACCTTGTTGAGAACCTTGGCAATGAAGTCGGACGTAGGCTTGCCCGGACGGAAGCCGGGGATAAAGCCGCCGTTGCGCTTGAGATTGTTGGAGATCTCAACGGGGTTGAACTGAATGGTAGCGTAGAAGTAGCTGAAGCCGATGATCATCAGGAAGTAGAGGATCAGATACAGCACAGACTTGGTGTCGATCGCGTTGTAGATGCTGCGGCCAACGGTGCCTTCCTCGGGAGTACCGACGAACGCCCAGATGGTAGCGGGCAGGGACGCGATGGACTGTGCAAAGATGATGGGCAGAACGCCGGACATGTTCACCTTCATGGGAAGGGTAGATGCCTGGCCGCCGTACATCTTGCGGCCGACCTGACGCTTGGCGTACTGGACGGGGATGCGGCGCTCTGCTTCGTTGACGTGAACGATCAGAACGACCATTGCAAGCATACCGATCAGCAGCAGAGCAATCCACAGATAACCGATGGAGCCCTTGGTGCCGATGTAGCTGCCCGCCATGGTGATCATGTTGGGCACGCGGGACAGAATGCCTGCAAACAGGATAATGGAGATACCGTTGCCGACACCGAATTCATTGACCTGCTCGCCCAGCCACATGACGAAGGAAGAACCTGCAACAAAGGAAACGATGATCACAAGCGCCGGCCAGATGCCCTGCTGCTCGAGAATGTTGTAGTTCTTGCAGATCATGTAGTAGCCAAAGCCCTGCAGGAGGGCGATCGCCACGGTTGCGTAGCGGGTGATGGAGGCGATTTTCTTCTTGCCGGCCTCGCCGCCGTCGCGTGCAAGGCGCTCGAGCGCGGGGATCGCAATGGTCAGCAGCTGAATGATGATCGAGCTGTTGATGTAGGGCTGAACGCCCAGCGCGAAGACCGTCGCTTCTGCGAACGCGCCGCCGGACATGACGTTGTAGAGGCCAAGCACGGTGCCGCTCATGCTATCGAGATAATTGCCAAGCAGCGTCGTGTTGATATAGGGGACGGGGATCGCGTTACCGAGGCGGAAGATCAGAAGGATCAACAGCGTGAACACGATCTTCTTGCGCAGTTCGGGAACTCCCCAGGCCTTACGAATCGTCTGAATCACTTAGACCACCTCTGCCTTTCCGCCAGCTGCTTCAATTGCTTCCTTAGCAGACTGGGAAAAAGCAGCAGCCTGAACGGTGACCTTCTTGGTGACGGAGCCGTTACCAAGAACCTTGTAACCATACGTGCATTTACTCAGGATACCCTTAGCAAGCAGAGTCTCTGCGGTAACGGTCTCGCCGTCCTCAAACTTGTTGAGCGCACTCAGGTTGATGATCTCATAGGGCTTTGCAAAAATGTTGTTGAAGCCGCGCTTCGGGGTACGGCGTGCCAGAGGCATCTGGCCGCCTTCGAAACCGACGCGCACACCGCCGCCGCTGCGAGCCTTCTGACCCTTATGACCGCGGCCGCCGGTCTTGCCGTTGCCGCTGCCGTGGCCGCGACCCTTGCGGAACGCTTCCTTGGTGGAACCAGCGGCGGGAGACAGATTATACAGTTCCATATCTGTTCCTCCTTATTTCTCTTCAGTGACCTGCAGCAGATAGCCGATCTGGGCGATCTTGCCGCGCGTCTGGTCGTTGTCGGGCTGCACGCTCATATCGCCGATCTTGCGCAGACCCATGGACTTGGCAGTAGCAATATGCTTAACATGTCTGCCGTTCAAGCTCTTGACGAGCTTAACTTTCAAATTCGCCATGATGCTCTGCCTCCTTAACCGATGATCTCTTCCACGCTCTTGCCGCGGATCTTGGCGACCTGCTCCGCGCTGCGCATGGACTTCAGGCCTTCGATCGCAGCACCAACAACGTTGTTGGGGTTGTTGGAGCGCAGGCACTTGGTACGGATATCCTTGATGCCGGCAGCCTCAACGACGGCACGGACAGCACCGCCGGCGATCACGCCGGTACCGGGGGCAGCGGGCTTCATCAGCACGCGGCCGGCGCCGAACTCGCCGATCGTCTCGTGAGGAATGGTGGTACCATCAAGGGTAACAGTGATCATGTTCTTCTTGGCGGCCTCGAGACCCTTGCGGATCGCCTCGGGGACTTCAGCGGCCTTGCCAAGGCCGTAACCGACCTTGCCCTTGCCGTCGCCAACGACCATCAGAGCAGAGAACTTGGCCACACGGCCGCCCTTCACGGTCTTGGAAACACGGTTGAGGAAAACGAGCTTTTCCATGTATTCGCTCTGTTCGCGTTCAAATCTAGGCATTGTATTTTCCTCCTCCCTTAGAATTCCAGGCCGCCCTCGCGGGCGCCTTCAGCCAGCTCTGCAACGCGGCCGTGGTACAGGTAACCGCCGCGGTCGAAAACGACCGTGTCGATGCCCTTGGCCTTGGCACGCTCGGCGATCAGCTTGCCGACCGCACGGGCGGCAGCCTTGTTGCCGCCGTTGCCTTCGATCGCCTTGTCCAGGGAGGAAGCGGCGACCAGCGTGTTGCCGGCGACATCGTCGATGATCTGGGCGTAGATGTTCTTTTCAGAACGGAAAACGTTCAGGCGGGGTCTCTCGGGAGTGCCGGAGACTTTCGCGCGAACGCGCTTATGGCGCTTGATGCGCTGCGCTTTGGTATCGGGTCTTTTAATCATATCGGCACACCTCCTTACTTCTTAGCGCCGGTCTTACCGACCTTGCGGCGAACCACTTCGTCAGCATACTTGATGCCCTTGCCCTTATACGGCTCGGGAGGACGCTTCTCGCGGATCTCAGCAGCAAACTGGCCGACCTTCTGCTTGTCGCAGCCGGAAACAACGACCTGGTTGGGCTGGGGAACCTCGATGGTGATGCCGTCGATCTCGGGGACTTCCACTGTGTGGGAGTAGCCGATGTTCAGGACGAGCTTGTTGCCCTCCTTGGCGGCACGATAGCCAACGCCGTTGACTTCGAGCGTCTTCTTGTAGCCATCGGTGACGCCGACGACCATGTTGTGCAGCAGAGCACGGGTCAGGCCATGCAGAGCGCGGTTCTCCTTGCCGTCGTCGGGACGGGAAACGTGGAGTTCAGCACCTTCCTGCTTGATGGTCATGGTGGGCTCGAGCTGCTGGGTCAGGGTACCCTTGGGGCCCTTGACGGTGACAAGGTTGCCCTCCGCGACGGTGACTTCAACGCCTGCGGGGATGGCAACGGGCATTCTACCAATTCTACTCATTGTTCTATACCCTCCTTACCACACGAATGCAAGGACTTCGCCGCCGATGTGAGCTGCGCGAGCAGCCTTGTCGGTCATAACGCCCTTGGAGGTGGAGACGATGGCAATACCGAGGCCGCGGAGCACGCGGGGCAGTTCGTCTGCACCGACGTAAACGCGGAGACCGGGCTTGCTGACACGGCGCAGGCCGGTGATGACCTTGTCCTTGCCGTTGTACTTCAGGGTGATGTGGATCACGCCCTGGGTACCATCGTCAACGATCTGGTAGCTCTTGATGTAGCCCTCGTCCAGCAGAATCTGAGCGATGCTCTTCTTCATGTTGGAAGCGGGGACATCCACAGTGTCATGACGGGCACTGTTTGCGTTGCGGATGCGAGTGAGCATATCCGCAATGGGGTCAGTGATATGCATAGTGTAAATCCTCCTGATTTAGAGTTACGGTCATTGACCGTTTAGGTCACGAGGTATCAGTGCCAATTTGGAGCGTCGCACCGCGTGCGGTGCACGCGTAATTGACACTGACCTTTCGCGATCCTTTATCGCCAGAACGTCCATATCGCAACGTTCGTGGTTATGAGTTTGTTTCGGAGTCTCAAGCTCCGAGGGAGTGTGCTGCTGAATCCTCAGCAGCCGTTCCTTCTAAAGGATTTTGTTCTCAGACGAGGCGGCAAGGCGAAGACGTACTCTGTGTACGTTGAGCCGCGCCAACGAAGTATGAGGGCAAAAGACTCAGAAGGAAGCCTTGCGAACGCCGGGGATCTCGCCCTTGTAGGCCAGCTCGCGGAAGCAGATACGGCAGACGCCGTAGTCACGCAGGTAAGCGTGGGGGCGGCCGCAGATCTTGCAGCGGTTGTAGCGGCGGGTGGAGAACTTAGCAGGAGCCTGCTGCTTGAGAATCATAGATTTCTTAGCCATTTTCGTTATCCTCCTACTTAGCGTTCAAAGGGAGCGCCGACCAGGGTCAGCAGCTCGCGGGCTTCTTCGTCGGTCTTGGCGGTGGTGCAGATGACCACGTCCATGCCGCGGATCTTGTCGATCTTATCGTACTCGATCTCGGGGAAGATCAGCTGCTCCTTGATGCCGAGGGCATAGTTGCCGCGGCCGTCGAAAGCGTTGGCGCTGATGCCGCGGAAGTCGCGGACACGGGGAAGCGCAACATTGAACAGACGATCGAGGAACTCCCACATTTTGTCGCCGCGGAGGGTGACCTTCGCGCCGATGGGCATCTCTTCACGCAGCTTGAAGTTTGCGATGGACTTCTTCGCCTTGGTGACGACGGCCTTCTGGCCAGTGATGGTGGTCAGGTCGCGCACGACCGCTTCGAGGACCTTGGCATTCTCCTTGGCCTCGCCGCAGCCGACGTTCACGACGACCTTGTCGATCTTGGGGACCTCCATGGTGGACTTATAACCGAACTTCTTGTAGAGAGCGGGTGCCACTTCTGCCTTATACTGTTCTTTCAGTCTTGCCATTGTGAACTACTCTCCTTTCTTAGAGTTCGGCGCCGCAGTGCTTGCACACGCGGGACTTCTTGCCGTCAGCGATCTTATGAGCGACGCGGGTACCCTTGCCGCACTTGGGGCAAACGACCTGCACCTTGGAAGCGTACATGGCAGCCTCACGCTGCACGATGCCGCCGGTCTCGCCCTGCTTGCGGGGCTTGACGTGGCAGGTCACCATGTTGATGCCCTCCACGACGACCTTGGCTTCGCTGGGAACGGTGCCGAGCACCTTGCCCTGCTTGCCCTTGTCCTTGCCGGACAGGACGATAACGGTATCGCCCTTCTTCACATTCATAGCCATTCTTCAAGCCCTCCTTAGACAACTTCCGGAGCCAGGGAGAGGATCTTCAGGAAGTCCTTCTCACGCAGCTCACGAGCGACGGGCCCAAAGATACGGGTGCCGCTGGGGTTCTTGTCGTCCTTGATCAGGACCGCAGCATTCTCGTCGAAGCGGACATAGGTGCCGTCTTCGCGGCGGACGCCCTTGGCAGAGCGGACGATAACGGCCTTGACGACCTCGCCCTTCTTGACCTGACCGCCCGGGGCAGCCTTGCGCACGGACGCGACGATGATATCGCCGATGTTGCCGTACTTGCGGCCGGAGCCACCGAGAACGCGGATGCACTTGATTTCCTTGGCACCGGTGTTATCGGCGACCTTCAGAAAACTTTCCTGCTGAATCATTGTTCCGGTACCTCCTTACTTAGCTTTCTCGACGATTTCGACCACGCGCCAACGCTTGTCCTTGGACAGGGGGCGGGTCTCCATCACCTTGACGGTATCACCGATACCGCACTGGTTGTTCTCATCGTGGGCCTTGAGCTTATAGGTGCGGCCGACGATCTTCTTATACAGGGGATGGGCCACGCGGTCAGCGATCGCAACAACGACGGTCTTGTCCATCTTGTCAGAAACGACCTTACCAACGCGGACCTTACGGGAGGAAATTCTCTTCTCTTCCATGTTACTTCTCCTCCTTCTCACGGATCATGGTTTTGACTCGGGCAATATCACGCTTGGTCTGGACGAGCTTCTGGGGGTTATCCAGCTGGTTCGTCGCGTGCTGCATGCGCAGCATAAACAGGTCCTTCTTCAGGGCGTCGAGCTTGGTGTTCAGCTCAGCGACGCTCATGGCACGAACTTCACTTGCCTTCATCTCATTCACCTACTTCCTGGGTCTCGGCCTCGCGCTTGACGATCTTCGTCTTGATGGGCAGCTTGTGGCTGGCCAGACGGAGCGCCTCACGCGCGACTTCTTCGGAAACACCGGCGATCTCAAACATGATACGGCCGGGCTTAACAACTGCTACCCAATACTCGGGAGAGCCCTTACCGGAACCCATACGGGTCTCGGCAGGCTGCTTGGTAACGGGCTTATCGGGGAAAATCTTGATCCAGACCTGACCGCCACGCTTGGTGTAACGGGTCATGGCGACACGAGCCGCCTCGATCTGGTTGCTGGTGATCCACGCGGGCTCAGTGGCCTGGAGGCCGTACTCACCATAAGTAATGGTGTTGCCGCGGGTCGCCTTGCCGGTCATACGACCGCGCTGAACGCGACGATATTTCACTCTCTTCGGCAGAAGCATTACTGAGCGCCTCCTTCCTTATTCTCGGCCGGCTTGCGGTAGCCGCCCTGGGGACGATCGCCCTGGGGACGGTTGCCGTTGCGGTTGAAGCCGCCCTCACGGCGCTGATAGCCGCCCTGGCCATCACGGCGGGGACGACGATCACCATCGCGGCGGGGACGACGCTCACGGCGCTCCTCATAGGGCTTGGTGGTGTCGAGCGTACGCGGGGTGGTACGCAGGGTCTGGGTGAGAACCTCGCCCTTGTAGATCCAAACCTTCACGCCGATGCGGCCGAAGGTGGTCGCAGCCTCAGCGAAGCCGTACTCGATGTCGGCGCGGATGGTCTGCAGGGGGATGGTGCCCTCGTGATAGTGCTCAACGCCAGCGATCTCGCGGCCGCCAAGACGACCGGAGCAGCAGCACTTGATGCCCTTGGCACCGGCGCGCATGGCGCGGCCCATGGCGTTCTTCATCGCGCGGCGGTGAGAGATACGCTTTTCGAGCTGCTGGGCGATGTTCTCAGCGACGAGCTGAGCGTTCATGTCGGGATTGCGGACCTCGACGATGTTGAGCTTGACCTTCTTGCCGATCAGAGCCTCAACCGCGAGACGCAGCTTCTCGACCTCCGCACCGTCCTTGCCGATGACCATGCCGGGGCGGGCGCAATGAACGAAGAGAGTCACAACATCGTTGCTGCGCTCGATCTCGATCTTGGGCACGCCGGCACCGTACAGGCTCTTCTTGACGAACTTGCGGATCTTGTTATCTTCAACGATCAGGTCGCCGACCTTCTCGTCTCTGGCATACCAGCGGGAGTCCCAGTCTTTGATGACGCCGACGCGCATGCCGTGGGGATTAACTTTCTGTCCCATGAAACTGTCTCCTCCCTTTAGTCTCTCTCAGCGACGGCGAGCGTCACGTGAGAGGTTCTCTTGTTGATGCGGTAGCCGCGGCCCTTGCTGGCGGGGATCATGCGCTTGAGGATGGGGCCGGAAGTCGCGTAGACCTCGGACACGTACAGCTTGGAGGTATCCATGCTGAAGTTGTTCTCGGCGTTGGCGACAGCGCTCTTTAAGAGCTTGACCAGGGGCTCGGACGCAGCCTTGGGGGTCTGCATCAGGAGCGCCATGGCGGTGTTGATGTCCTTACCGCGGATCAGGTCGCAGACGATCTGGACCTTGCGGGGAGAGATGCGGACATATCTCAGATACGCTTTAGCTTCCATGTTCTGCATTCTCCTTCCTTATTTCGTCTTGGTATGGCCGCGGAACGTGCGGGTGGGAGCGAACTCGCCCAGCTTGTGACCAACCATATCTTCCTGGATATAAACAGGAACGTGCTTGCGACCGTCGTGAACGGCGATCGTGTGACCGACGAAGGAGGGGAAGATGGTGGAGCTGCGGCTCCAGGTCTTGAGAACCTTCTTCTCACCGGTCTTGTTCATCTCTTCGACTCGCTTGATCAGCTCAGGGGCAACAAACGGGCCTTTTTTAATGCTTCTGCTCATTTTTACATTGCCTCCTTTTACTTATCGTTACGACGCTTGACGATGAACTTGTTCGTCGGGTTCTTCTTGGAACGGGTCTTGTAACCCATAGCCGGCTTGCCCCACGGGGTCATGGGACCGGGGTGACCGACAGGGCTCTTACCTTCACCACCGCCGTGGGGGTGGTCGTTCGGGTTCATAACGGAACCGCGGACGGTCGGACGGACGCCCATGTGGCGCTTGCGGCCGGCCTTACCGATGTGAACGTTCTCGTGATCGATGTTGCCGACCTGGCCGATGACAGCCATGCAGTTCGTGCGGACGATGCGCACTTCGCCGGAGGGCATACGGATCTGAGCGTCGCCGTTCTCCTTCGCCATCAGCTGCGCAGCAGTACCGGCGGAGCGGACGAACTGAGCGCCCTTGCCGGGGTGCATCTCAATGTTGTGGATGACGGTACCGACAGGGATGTTGGCGATGGGCAGGCAGTTGCCCGGCTTAATGTCGGCGGAGGCGGAGGAGATGACCTTGTCACCAGCCTTCAGGCCGACAGGAGCAATGATGTAGCGCTTCTCGCCGTCCTCGTACTGGACGAGAGCGATGAACGCGCTGCGGTTGGGGTCGTACTCCAGGCGCAGGACAGTTGCGGGCATATCCATCTTGTCGCGCTTGAAGTCGATGATGCGGTACTTCTGCTTGTTGCCGCCGCCGTGATGGCGGACGGTGATGCGGCCGTAGCTGTTGCGGCCGGCATGCTTCTTCTGAGACTCGACCAGGCTGCGCTCGGGCTTGGCCTTCTTATCGATCCCCTCGAAGGCGGACACAGTCATGTGACGGCGGGAGGGGGTAGTGGGCTTAAACGTCTTAATAGCCATTTCTCAAATCCTCCTTACACCATGCCCTCGAACAGCTCGATGGTCTTGGAATCCTCAGCGAGCTGCACATAGGCCTTCTTCCAGCTGCGGGTCTTGCCCAGGCGGCCGGCGCCGAGGCGCTTGGCCTTGCCGTTGACGTTGATCGTGTTGACCTTGGCGACCTTGACGCCGAAAGCGGCTTCAACAGCGTTTTTGATCTCCACCTTGCCGGCGTCCTTGGCGACTTCGAACACATACTTCTTGTTCGCAACGTCAGCCATGGAACGTTCGGTGATGATGGGACGAATAATGATGTCGTAAACGTTTGCCATTATGCGAACACCTCCTCGATGACTGCGAGGGCTTCCTTGTCGATCACGAGGGTCTTGGCGTTGAGCAGATCGTAGACGTTGATAAGCTTCGCGGGCGCGGTGGTGACACCGGGCAGGTTGCGAGCGCTCTTAACGACGATCTCGTTGACCTCGGGAGTGACGACAGCGGCCTTGCCGTCCGCCTTGACGGCGGTGAGGAAGCTGCGGAAGTCCTTGGTCTTGATAGCGTCGAGCGCGATCTTGTCGACAACGACGATCTCGCCCTGTGCCGCCTTGGCGGACAGCACGCTCTTGAGCGCGAGACGCTTGACCTTCTTATTCAGCACGTAGCTGTAACTGCGGGGCTTGGGGGCGAAGACGATACCGCCGTGCGTCCACTGGGGCGCGCGGGTGCTGCCCTGACGGGCGCGGCCGGTACCCTTCTGACGCCACGGCTTTCTGCCGCCGCCGGAAACCTCAGCGCGGGTCAGAGCGCTCTGCGTGCCCTGACGGCAGTTGGCGAGATGATTTTTGACGACCTCGTGAACAACGCTCATGTTCGGCTCGATACCGAAGATCGCGTCGTTCAGCTCGACAGTACCGACTTCAGCGCCGGTCATGCTGACAACTTTAATCGTAGACATTTCTCAAGCACTCCTTTCCTTACATATTTCTGGCGGAAGCCTTCTGCGGGTTGCGGCCGGAAGCCTTCTGCGGGTTCTTGCTGATGTCGGCACCAGCCTGCTTGATCTTGTGGACCTTGACGGTGGTCTTCACGGTGACGAGGCTGCCCTTGGGACCGGGAACCGCGCCGCGGACGACGAGCATGTTGAGCTCGGGGTCGACCTTGACGACCTCAAGGTTCTGGATGGTGACAGTCTCCACACCGTACTGGCCGGGGCCGATCTTGCCCTTGAAGATACGGCTGGGGTCGGTGGTGGAGCCCATGGAACCGGCGTGACGATGGACAGGGCCGCCGCCGTGGGTCATACGACCGCGGCTGGCGTTCCAGCGCTTGATAACGCCGGTGTAGCCGTGACCCTTGCTCGTGCCGGTCACGTCGACGAAGTCGCCGGACTGGAAGGTATCAGCCTTGATGATGGCGCCGAGCTCCAGCTCGGAAGCGTTGTCAAGGTTGAACTCACGCAGGTACTTCTTGGGGGAAACGCCAGCCTTGTTCAGGTGGCCGAGTTTGGGCTTGGAGAGCTTCGCTTCGCGAATGTCCTCATAGCCAAGCTGGACAGCCTCATAACCGTCTTTCTCGTTGGTCTTCTTCTGAGTGACCACGCAGGGACCGGCCTCGATAACGGTGACCGGGATCACGCGACCCTTCTCGTCGAAGATCTGAGACATGCCAACTTTTCTGCCGATGATTGCTTTCATGTATGATCCTCCTGTAAAGGTTATTGGTCGGCTTAGTTAGCGGCAACTCCCGCCATTGCTCTGCCGACTTGACCCCGCTTATCTCACGCAAGTCGATAAGCTTTTGGGTAGAGCAACAATTGAATAGGTGTGCTGGGGATTAGAGCTTGATCTCGATCTCAACGCCGGCAGGAAGCTCAAGGCCCATCAGAGCCTCAACCGTCTTGGGGGTGGAGTTGGTGATGTCGATCAGACGCTTGTGGGTGCGGCGCTCAAACTGCTCACGGCTGTCCTTATACTTATGAACAGCGCGCAGAATGGTGACGACTTCCTTCTTGGTGGGCAGAGGGATGGGGCCGGAGACGGTAGCGCCGGTGCGCTTGGCGGTCTCGACGATCTTCTCTGCGCTCTGGTCGATGACCTGGTGGTCATAGGCCTTGAGACGAATGCGGATCATTTCTTTTGCCATTTTGGTTTCTCCTTCATTTTGTACGGTATTCTTGCATTGTCGAAGCCGTACGGTGAGAGTTTTTCCTGTACGCTTATCCGTGCGTATCATTCCGGCTCACAGAAAAACCGGCGCGAATAAACGGCCGGTCTACACATGGCGCAGCGATCTACGCAACGTACAGATATTCTCTCAGCCGCCCGATGTTCGGACATACTCCCCGAAAGTTACCTCAGAACTCTGAGCAATCTCCCGGTTCATCGCAATATCGCGCAAATAGGGCAGGATGCGCCCAATCGCGGACTTGCATATAGTACCAAAACTAATTGCACATGTCAAGACAATTTTAAAATTTTTTCGAGAAATTTTTTCATCGGCGCAAAGGCTCTCCAAATCAGACAATTTCGCCCACAGCACGCGGTATATTCTCCCTCTCCCACTGATATATTTAAGGGCAAAGGAGTTGATGGGCATGGCAATGGCTTACCTTTGGACGGGAATGGTGGTTGTATCTCTTTTCTTCGGCGCTTGGACGGGAAATTGGGACGCGCTCGGCACCGCCGCGCTTGAGGGGGCGCAGAGTGCGGTCGAATTGTGCTTTGCGATGTGCGGCGTGATGTGTCTCTGGACAGGGCTGATGGAAGTGATGAACCAGTGTGCGCTCACTGATCGCCTTGCCGCCCTGTTCCGCCCGCTGCTCAAAAGGCTTTTGCCGCGCTCGAGCCGTGACAGCGAAACGCTCGCCGCCGTTTCCGCCAACCTCTCGGCCGATCTTCTCGGCCTTGGCAACGCAGCAACGCCGCTCGGCATCCGCGCGGCCCGCCGCATGAGCCGCGGCTGCGGCGGCAGGGCGTCAGACGAACTGTGTTTGTTCGTGGTGCTCAACACAGCGTCCCTCCAGCTCCTGCCCACCACGCTCGCAGGCGTTCGCTCTTCGCTCGGCAGCCGCGACCCGTTTGACATCCTGCCCGCCGTATGGCTCACATCGCTCCTCTCCGTCCTCACAGGACTACTCGCTGCAAAGCTGCTTTCCCGCTTCTGGAGGGATTAGCCTATGCCGCTCTCTACGCTGATCGTGCCGATACTGCTCGCCTTCACCGCCTGCTTTGCCGCGCGCAAGCGCGTCGATGTCTACGCCGCGCTCACCAAGGGCGCAGAGGAGGGGCTTGCCGTGCTGCTGCACATTTTACCCACGCTCATCGCGCTCTTGAGCGCCGTTTATATGCTGCGCGCTTCCGGCGCAACGGAAGCGCTCGGCGCGTTTCTCGCCCCCGCGCTCGATGCGCTCGGCATTCCTGCCGAAACCGCGCCGCTGCTATTTATCCGCCCCATCTCCGGCAGCGGCGCGCTGGCCGTCGGATCGGAGATCATGCGCACGCATGGCGTGGATTCCTATATTGGCCGCGTGGCGGCGGTCATGCTCGGCTCGAGCGAAACGACATTTTACACTGTTGCCGTCTATTACGGCGCGGCAGGAATCACCAAAACGCGCTACACCATTCCCGCCGCCCTTTGCGCCGACGCAGCGATGTTCCTCTCCTCGGCATTTTTTGTGCGCCTGTTCTTCGGCGCGTAAAAAAGAGGACTGCCGCCGGGCAGTCCTCTTTCCTATTCCTCTTCCGTTCGCACGCGGACGCGCAGGGCGCACTCGCCCCTCTGCCCGCCGATGTTGATCGCGTAGCGCAGGGCAAGCATACCGCCGGTCTCTTCAATTTTCCATTTGACCGACTCTGCCTTCACCGAGATCGGCAAGGTTCCGTAGGGTACGGCATAGAATGAGGTGTGCTCCTCCCCTGCCTCAAACACCATCTCGCTCGTCACCTCGCCCGTGCGCGTCAGAATCACGCAGTCCGGTGCAAGCGCAAGACGCGTCGCCGTGGTCACTCTGCCGGTCTCATCTGCCTCTTCGTAGCGCAGGAGATAGCCGTCTTTCGTTGTCTCCATCGTGCCGCGCACGCGCAGCTCGGAGCTGTCGGCGCTCATGCCTTCATATTTCTGCTCGCCGTGTACAGTGAGCCAAACGAGTTTTTTCATACTGTCCTCTCTTATCCTGTTTTTGTCATCATACTACGGCGCAGGAAAAGGCACAAGGCGCATTTTTAATTTTTGTGCGTTTCCCTGTTTTTGCTATGGCAAAACACAGCGGTGCGTGCTATAATCTCTGCTAAGCAGATTTCAGGAGCTTCAGAAGGAGGCATCACGATGAAAATTGATCTGACGGAAAAGCAATTCCGCCGTCTTCTCGATCTGGTCTACGTTGGCAACTGGGTGATGAACTCCACCCGCGGCGATGACCGCATTCAAGAATACGACGATGTGGAAAGCGCCGTTTTTGCCCACTGCCTCTCCCACGGCATGGTGCCTCTGGTCGAGGCCTACCAGGGGGAGCTGATCCCCTCGCGTGCCTTTGCCGAGGGCGGCATCCACGAGGCCATCATGGCCTACGAGGACACCATGTTCTTCGAGATCCTCGCTCAGGAGCTTGCCCTGCGCGATATGGACAGCGACGCGCCCACGCCTGAAAATGTTGACGAGCTGCGCGAACGCATGGACACCTACTTAGGCGAATTTGAGCAGCACGGCACCGACAACATCACCGTCGAAATGTAAAAAAGAGTCCGCTTTCGTGAAGCGGACTCTTTTTTATCATTATGTTTTGATGCCCATGCTCTCCCACTTGCCGCTGCGGTAGCGCAAGATGAACACTGAGCCGCGCACGAGCCAGTCGAGGATCGCATGCGCAAACCACACGCCGACCACACCGTAGCCGAGATACCGTCCCAGCACATACGCAAGCAGCACGCGCACGAGCCACATCGTCGTCATGCTGGCGAGCATCGTGAACTGAGCGTCGCCCGCCGCGCGCAGGAACGACGGGATCGTGAAAGCAGGGATCCAGAGGAAAATGGACGAAATGCCGTGGATCAACGAAACCGTGACCGCAAGCTTTTCCGCCTCGGGCGAGACATTGTAAACGCGCATGATGAGCGGCAGCAATGCGATGATCGTCAGGTTGACGACTGCCATGATGCCGTAGGTCCACTTGACAATTTTTCTGAGATACGCGCGTGCCTGATCGAACTCGCCCGCGCCGACGCACTGGCTCACAACCGCAGCAAGGCCCAAGTTGATGGCCTGACCGGCAAAGCAGTTGAAGTTTGCGATGGTGTTGCCGATGGCGTTCGCCACCATCGACGCCGTGCCGAACGTCGAGATCAGGCTGAAGAGCACGAGGCGTCCCAGCTGGAACATGCCGTTTTCGACGCCGCTCGGCACACCGATGTAGAAGATGTTCTTCATCAGGCGCATGTCCAGGCGGAATGCGCGCACATTGGAGAGGTGCAGCGTCAGCTTGTCATTGAAGAGCATGCCGAGGATCACCGCCGCCGCAACCGCGCGGGACACGAGCGTCGGGATCGCAACGCCCGCCACGTCCATGCCGAAGCCGAAGATCAGAATGGCGTTGCCCGCCACATTGATGCCGTTCATCAGCAGCGAGACCTTGAGAGAAATGTCGCTTCTGCCCATCGTGCGCCAGAGCGCCGCGCCGCCGTTATAGAGCGCAATACCGGGAATGGACGCCATCACATATAAATAATAGGTATTCGTCGCCGCCATGACGTCCGGCTCGATGTGGCCGAACATCACGGTCAATATCTGCGTGCGGAACAGGTACAGCAGCGCCACAAAGAACACCGACACCGCGGCCAGCAGCGCAATGAGCTGCTGGCCTGCATGGCAGGCGTCCTCTTTCTGCCTCTGCCCGATGTACTGTCCCGCGACAGCCGCGCCGCCGGTCGCCATGGCAGAGAAAATATAGATCATCAGGTTGCTGATCGAATCGACCAGCGATACGGCGCTGATCGCCGCGTCACCGACAGTCGCCACCATCAGCGAGTCGGCAAGGCCCACCGTGATCGCCAGGAACTGCTCGAGCAGCAGCGGCCACATCAGGGCAACAAGCTGACGGTTTGTAAATAATACGGTTTGCTCCCCGCGAAGAGAGACTGCTTTATCTGCCATGGATCGTTCTCCTTTTCGTTACGCGCGCTGTATCATATCCCCTTGCGCCCGTTTTGTCAACTTTTGTCAAACCTCCGACAGGTAAGGTAAAAGCGCTTCACGCCATGCGTGCAAGAGCTTATCCTGCGTCCAGCGCGCGTTTGCAGGTGAGGTAGACGGCAGCTTGGCCGCTTCGCGCCCCGTCATCGCGCGGCAGTATTTATTGTAGCTTGCGTACGATGTGCCGCCGTTGCAGAAAATAGCCTGAATATCCGCCGTCTCCAGAATGACGCGCAGATCGTTCGGCACAACGTTCGTGATGCTCGCATCTGACGAGCCCGCGATCTCGCACGAGCCGATGGTATCCCACAGGGCAATACCATGCCGCAGAACGAGAGAGCGCTTGTCCTCGACCGTTTTCGGCGCTGCCTCGCCCAGAACGGCGGCGAGTGTCGGCCAAAAGCGATTTTGCGGATGCGCGTAAAAAAATGCCGCCTCGCGCGACTTGACCGATGGAAACGAGCCAAGGATCAGCACGCGGGAACTTTTATCGTACAGCGGCGGGATATTGTGGAGTTGTGTTGCCTTTTCCATCCGCCCGCTCCTTTTTCCTTTTTTCTTATTCTACCACAGGAAAGCAGAATCGCCAAGTGCCGTTTCGCGCCGCCGCGCCCGTTTCCCCGCGAAAACAGGTTGGCTTTTTTCAAAAGTCATGCTATGATGAAGTAAATATGCCTTTAGTATAGGGTTATGCTCCGCGCCGCCCCGCAGGCACGGTCAGTCTGAGAAAGGACATCTATGGAAAAAGAAGACAATCGCATTCTGCTGCTCGAAAAAGGCAAACGCAAGCTGATCCAGATCGTATTCGGCCGCACCGGCATCATCATTGTGTCGCTGATCGTCCAGATCCTGTTTCTGTTTGCCGGCTTCCGCTATCTGGAGGGCTTCCTCCCCTATTTCTGGGGCGGCAGCTCGCTGCTTTCCGCCGCGGTCGTGCTGTTTCTCTTCGGAAACGACGACAACCCGACCATCAAGCTCACGTGGTTTTTCATTCTCGCCATTTTGCCCGTGTTTGGTTTGATCCTGTATATCTACATCAAAACCGACCTTGGCCACCGGCTGATGATCCGCCGCTACAACGACATTCTGGCGCAGACGGAAGACCTCGCCCCCTGTGCTGACGCTTGCCCGAGCGAAGAGCTGCCGGAAGGGCTTCGGAATCTTGCCACCTATCTCAGTTCCTGCGGCTTTCCCTGCTACCGGAACACCGAGGCGGAGTATTTCCCGCTCGGCGACGACGCGTTCGACGTGATGCTCGATGAGCTGCAAAAGGCCGAACATTTCATCTTCCTTGAGTATTTCATCGTCAAAGAGGGTTACATGTGGGGCCGCGTGCTGGAAATTCTGAAAGAAAAGGTCAACGCCGGCGTGGAGGTTCGCGTCATGTACGACGGCACCTGCGCCGTGGCGCTGCTGCCCTACAACTATCCCAAAAAGCTCCAGAAGCTCGGCATCGCCTGCAAGATGTTCGCCCCGCTGCGCCCGTTCGTCTCCACGCACTACAACTACCGCGACCATCGCAAGATCATGGTCATCGACGGCAAGGTCGGCTTCACGGGCGGCATCAACCTCTCCGACGAGTACATCAACCTCTCCTCGCGCTACGGCCACTGGAAGGACACAGCCATCGCCCTGCGCGGCGACGCCGTGCGCAGCCTGACGCTGATGTTTTTGCAGATGTGGGACGTCAGTTCCCTCCACTTCGCGCCGGAAAGCTACCGGCAATATCTCGATATTGCGCAGCCGCCGCGCGAAAAGACGCCGGGTTATGTCATTCCCTACGGCGACAGTCCGCTCGACCGTGACCTCGTCGGCGAAATGGTGTATCTGGACATCATCAACCGCGCCAACCGCTACGTGCACATCATGACGCCGTATCTCATCATGGACAACGAGATGGTCACGGCGCTGACCTACGCCGCGCGCCGCGGCGTGGAGGTGCAGCTCATTCTGCCCCATGTGCCTGATAAAGAGATCGCTTTCTCGCTCGCGCACACCTATTACCGCCGCCTTTTGGAAAACGGCGTGCAGATCTACGAGTATGAGCCGGGTTTTGTGCATGCCAAGGTCTTTGTCAGCGACGACCGCAAGGCCGTCGTCGGCACGATCAACCTCGACTATCGCAGCCTGTACCACCATTTCGAGTGTGCCTCCTACCTCTACGAGGCGCCGGAGATCGCCAACATCGAGCGCGATTTTCAGCAAACTCTCACGCACTGCGTCCGCGCGGACTACGAACTGCTCAAAAGCGATCCGTTCCTGCGTAAGCTCATCGGCCCGGCCATGCGCATCATTGCCCCGCTGCTGTAAGCGAAGCAGCCGAAAACCACGTGCCGCAGCACGTGGTTTTTCCTTTTATCACACGAAAAGCAACCGCCATGATCCGGATACAGCGTGCTTCCGCAGATGCTTTATCTGACTTGAGAGAACTTCTACTGCACCTTGAACCCCTGACCGTGCACCTCGGTCGAGTCGGTGACGAAGGTAAAAGCGCCCGGATCGGTCTCCTTGATGATCCGCAGGATCTGCGCAAGACTGTTGCGGCGGGCAACGGTGATAACGATCTGCTTGTCGCCGCGCGCATAGCCGCCCTGCGCCTTCACGATCGTCGTGCCGCGGTCGGCGCGTTCCGTAACTGCGCGCGAGACCTCGTCGCCGTGCTCCGTCACGGTGTAGATGACCTTGGCATAGTCCACGCCCTGTGCAATGGCGTCGACGATCTTCGAAACAATGAAAATTGCGATCGCTGAATACAGGGCGACCTCAATATCCTTAAAGACGATGACCGCAAAGGTGACGACCGAGATGTCGATGCAGAGCATCAGCATTCCTGTGCGCAGATTCGGAAAGATCCTTCGCAGCAGCAGTGCCAGAAGATCTGTTCCGCCGGTGCTGATCCCTCTTTGCAGCAGCAGTCCCGCGCCGAGGCCCGTGAACGTGCCGCCCGCGATCGCCGCGAGCAGAGGATTATTGGAGTAGGCCGGCAGCAGCAGTCCGAAAATATCTACCAGCACGGCAACGGAACCCGTGGCCGCAAGCGTCATGACAAGCGCACGGCGCTTGAATCTGCGCCATGCTGCAAGCAGCAGCGGCGTGTTCAGCATGACCATCCACACGCCCACGCTGATGGGCGGGAACACCTCTGCCAGCGCCGTGGAAAGACCGGCTACGCCGCCCGGCGCAATATCGTTCGGCACATTGAATACCGCGATCGCCGCCGAGATGAGCGGGCAGGCAAACAGAACCGTCAGCACGTCCAACAGGACGTCCCGTTTTTTCTGCTGCTGTGCTGTCAGCTTTGCTCTCTTCATCATCACATCGCACCATTTCCTTTTTTATTCCGCGCCACGCAACGCGTAGTATTACATTTTAACTATAAGGGGTTTGCTCCGTTTTCGCAAGTGATGCGTAAGAATTCGGCGGTATGATCGAAAAGCAGAGGAAGAGATTCGGCAAAAATTACAAACCACCGGATCAGAGAACATCTGATTCGGTGGTTTGTCCGCAGGCTGTAAAATCTTCCAACGCCGCCTTTGGATAAATTGGCGGCTTTTCCAAAGACTAAGTGCAGTTTATCGAGTATAAAAGGAGTTTTGATAGATGAAAGCAACCGGAATTGTCAGACGGATCGACGATTAGGTTATAATAGGAGCAAGGTCAGAAAGCCTTGAAAACACTGGTGTTTCGCTGATTTTGTCCAACTTTCACGAGCAAAAAGTGAGCAAAGCTCTTTGACTGCGGTAAGCTGCAACCGCAACCGTGAAAGGAGGCAGCAGCATAAAACTGAATATCATCGGGAAGCCCCGGTATTGCACTGCGCATAGCAGAACAATACCGGGGATTTTCTTTTTTCAATCTGAAAATGGAGGTCGTACAAAATGAATGCACCCGATAAAGCCGTGGCGTTTGAAGCTCTGATGAAAGACACTCCCGGCTTTGATCACTATGACAGCGGCTACGATGGAATCCTTCCTGAATGCCGGAATTGCCGTTTCCATCGTCCCCTATGGAAATATCAGTCCTGCGTATTCGAGGAATGCCCATATTGCATTACCAAGCAGTCCACAAAGAAGGTGATGTCCAATGAGAGGTAAAACCGGCGCAGATCGTGAGATCAGCGTCAACACCTATACCGGTGGCTTCACCACCATGCTTAACCACCACCTGAGAAACAGGAATCTTTCTCTCAAGGCAGTAGGTCTTCTCTCAAAGATGCTCAGTCTTCCTCCCGATTGGGACTATTCCATCCGTGGACTTGCAATGCTGAATACAGACGGCATTGACGGTATCAGAACGGCTATGAAAGAGCTGGAAGACGAAGGATATGTTGTTCGTGTTCAATCCAGAGACGAGCGCGGGAGAATGTCCCGCAACAAATACACGGTTTACGCACTGCCGCAGAAGGAAAAGCCGTCACCGGATTTACCGTCATCGGAAAACCCGACAACGGCTAAGCCGCCACCGGATGAACCGATGACGGAAAAACCCACGCAAATAAATACTAATCAAGTAATTCCTAAAAAAAGAAATGACTCACTTAGTAAATATCAATCTATCAATCCTGATGGGATGGATGCGATGGATGAAAGAGAGCGTTATGAAGAGATTATTCGAGAGAACTTGGAGGTAGATATTTTATCTCAGGACAGCCGGTATGACATTGACCGCGTGAATGAAATTATCGAAGTCATGCTGGATGCCATCTGCTCTACAAGTCCAACGCTCCGTGTCAACAATACAGATATGCCGAAGGAGGTTGTCAAATCCCGTCTCTTGAAACTGAACAGCAGCCATATTGATTATGTCTTCGACGCAATGCGGAAAAGTCCATCAGATATTCGGAACATCAGAGCCTATATGCTGACGGCACTCTATAACGCACCGGCTACGATAGACAATTACTATTCCGCGTTGGTTAATCATGATCTCTACGGCGATCAAGGAACAAAAGGCTGGTAAGCCTAAATCAGCAGGAGGTGAAAGAGTGTACTTCAAAATCCATCATGTAGGTGTGCCGCCTTAGTATGGCAGCACTCCCCCCCGTAATTCTCTCAGGAAGGAGGTTTTAATCCGCAATGCAGGACGAAGTAAATACCAAAGTAATTGCCATCGCCATCAAGGGCGGCAAGATCACTGCCGAGGTGCTGGAAAAGGCACTCAAGAAGTTCGTCGAGGAAATTGAAAAGGCTCAGAAGCAAGCCCGTCAGCCAAAGACCTACCGAGGTAAGCAGTCCATCAAGCACCTTGTTCAGCAGAATGCCGCCATCAACAACATCGAAGTGACGGACGGAAACATTAAGTCCTTTCAGCGTACAGCCAACAAATACGGGATTGACTATGCGCTCAAGAAGGACACCTCAGAGCAGCCTCCCCGATACCTTGTTTTCTTCAAAGGTCGGGATGTGGATGTTATGACTCAGGCGTTCAAGGAGTTTTCCGCAAAAACCGTCAAGCAGAGCGAAAGACCTTCGCTCAGACAGAAACTTTCTCGCAGCCGTGAACAGGCACAGGCGCAGCACAAAGAGAAAGTCAAGATCAAAACGAAGGATCGGGGCGTGGAGCTGTGAACAAGAAACTCGACGCAAAACGCCTTGTCCTTCTAAACCTCCCGTATGTATTCGCGTTCTACTTCGTAGATAAGATC